>VFQT010000039.1_pt1 | contig 219225 bp, 219 predicted proteins | sample 3512381 | NCBI WGS metagenome assembly VFQT01 (sample SAMN10412376, study PRJNA504923) | tailings metagenome | isolation source: Relicate 2 Philex TSF3 active mining site | place: Philippines: Tuba, Benguet | collected 2017-08-29
ATCGACAGCCCGTCGACACCCATCCCTGCAGCGGCCAGCGAGCGACGGGTCCGGGATCGCACCTGGGACGTGACAGGGTTCTGGCAGGTGCATCCGGCACTGCCCGAGGCGCTGGTCGACGCGGTACTGCAGGCTGGCGCCGTTCAGCCGGGGGAGAGCTGGTGGGACCTGTACAGCGGGGCCGGGCTTTTCGCCGCCTTCCTGGGCGAGTCGGTGGGGCCGTCGGGCGCCGTGCTGGCGGTGGAGTCGGCGGCAGCCTCCGTCTCGTCAGGACGCCGGGCCCTAGCCGACCTGCCCCAGGTGTCGTGGATCCAGGCAGACGTGGCCACATGGATCGACGGCGGGGACCATGCCGCTCCCGACGGTGTGGTCCTGGACCCGCCCCGGTCCGGCGCAGGTGAGGCGGTCATCGACGCCCTGACCTCGGCCGGGATCCCACGCGTGGTCTACGTCGCGTGCGACCCGGTGGCGCTCGGTCGGGACCTGCGCGTCGCCGCGGCCAACGGCTACGCGGTGGAGTCCCTCCGGGCATTCGACGCGTTCCCGATGACCCACCACTTCGAGACGGTGGCGCACCTGACTCCTGCCTGACGCCCGCGGCAGGGACTCGTCGCCGATGCGATATCTTGACGTCGAGATACCTATCGGACGGAGGCCCCGACGTGCCCAGCATCGACAGTTTCGGTTCGCGCGGACACCTGGGTGTCGGTTCGGAGTCGTACGAGATCTTCCGGATCGCTGCGGTGCCGGGGGCCGGGCGCCTGCCCTTCACCCACAAGGTGCTGCTCGAGAACCTGCTCCGAAACGAGGACGGCGCCAACGTCACGCGCGACACCATCGCGGCTCTCGGCGACTGGAATCCCGCAGCCGAGCCCTCCGAGGAGATCCAGTTCACGCCGGCACGCGTGGTCATGCAGGACTTCACCGGAGTGCCCGTCGTCGTCGATCTCGCCACCATGCGTGAGGCGGTCCGCGATCTCGGTGGCGACCCTGCCCGGATTGAGCCGCTCAATCCGTCCGAGCTGGTCATCGACCACTCCGTCATCGCCGACTACTTCGGCACGCCCGATGCACAGGAGCGCAACGTCGAGCTCGAGTACGAGCGCAATCGCGAGCGGTACCAGTTCCTCCGCTGGGGCCAGAGCGCGTTCGAGGAGTTCAAGGTCGTTCCCCCCGGTCAGGGCATCGTCCATCAGGTCAACATCGAGGCCCTTGCCCGGGTCGTGATGGCTCGTGGCGGCCAGGCCTACCCCGACACTGTCGTCGGCACGGATTCCCACACGACGATGGTCAATGGTCTGGGTGTGCTCGGCTGGGGCGTGGGCGGCATCGAGGCCGAGGCGGCCATGCTGGGCCAGCCGGTGTCCATGCTCATCCCGCGCGTGGTCGGTTTCAAGCTCACCGGCGAGCTGCCCGCGGGCGCGACCGCGACGGACCTCGTGCTCACCATCACGCAGATGCTGCGCAAGCATGGGGTCGTCGGCAAGTTCGTCGAGTTCTACGGTGATGGGGTCGGCGCTGTTCCCCTCGCGAATCGCGCCACTATCGGCAATATGTCGCCTGAATACGGCTCGACGGTTGCCATCTTCCCCATCGACGAGGCGACCCTGGACTACCTGCGGCTGACCGGTCGACCGGCTCAGCAGGTCGCTCTTGTGGAGGCCTACGCCAAGGAGCAGGGCCTGTGGCACGACCCCTCGCACGAGGCGGTCTACTCGGAGTACCTCGAACTCGACGTCACCACCGTGGTGCCATCGCTGGCAGGTCCGAAGCGCCCCCAGGACCGCGTCCTGCTGTCCGAGGCCCAGGCGTCATTCCAGGCGGCACTCCCGGACTACACGAAGGAGCCCGCGACGGTCGTCGAGACGACGATCGACGGCGAGCCGGTGGAGGTCGGCCACGGCGCCGTGGCGATCGCCGCCATCACGTCCTGCACCAACACGTCGAACCCCTACGTCATGATCGGCGCCGGCCTCGTCGCCAAGAAGGCCGTCGAGCGTGGCCTGCGCCGCAAGCCCTGGGTGAAGACGACTCTCGGCCCCGGTTCGCGCGTGGTCACCGACTACTACGAGAAGGCCGGACTCCTGCCCTACCTCGACAAGCTCGGATTCAACGTCGTCGGCTACGGCTGCACCATCTGCATCGGCAACTCCGGGCCGCTCATCCCCGAGGTGAGCGCAGCCGTCAACGACGCCGATCTCGCCGTGGTCTCCGTCCTCTCCGGCAACCGCAATTTCGAGGGCCGCATCAATCCGGACGTCAAGATGAACTACCTCGCCTCGCCGCCACTTGTCGTGGCGTACGCGATCGCGGGCACCATGGACATCGACCTGCTCAACGAGCCGCTCGGCTTCGACGATGCAGGACAGGGCGTGTTCCTGGCGGATATCTGGCCGTCGGCTCAGGAGATCCAGTCCGTCATCGACGACGCGGTCACCTCGGAGCAGTTCATCCACCGCAATGCGGACGTCTTCACCGGTGACGAGCGCTGGAGGTCCCTGCAGACGCCCTCGGGGGAGACCTTCGCCTGGGATCCTTCGAGCACCTACGTGCGCAAGCCACCGTACTTCGATGGCATGCCGCTCCGACCGCAGCCGGTCCGGGACATCACCGGGGCCCGGGTCCTCCTCAAGCTCGGCGACTCGGTCACGACCGACCACATCTCGCCCGCCGGCTCGATCAAGCCCGACAGTCCTGCAGGCCAGTACCTGTTGGATCACGGGGTCGACCGCAAGGACTTCAACTCCTACGGCTCACGTCGTGGCAATCACGAGGTCATGATCCGCGGCACCTTCGCGAACATCCGACTGCGGAATCTGATGCTGCATGACGTCGAGGGGGGCTACACCGTCGACTTCACGACCCCCGACGCCATGACGGTCCCGGTCTACGACGCCGCCATGGCCTATGCCGCACACCACACGCCCCTGGTGATCCTCGCGGGCAAGGAGTACGGCTCAGGCTCGAGTCGCGACTGGGCTGCCAAGGGCACGGCCCTACTGGGTGTCACGGCCGTCATCGCGGAGTCGTACGAGCGCATCCACCGATCGAACCTCATCGGAATGGGCGTGCTGCCACTGCAGTACCAGCCGGGCGTCACCTCCGAGACCCTCGGCCTGCAGGGCGACGAGGTCTTCACCATCCGTGGCATCGTCGCGCTCAATGACGGTGTCACGCCACGGGAGGTCGAGGTGGAGGCCGTTGCCGCCGATGGCCGCACGGTGGAGTTCACCGCCCTGGTCCGCATCGACACGCCGGGAGAGGCGGACTACTACCGTCACGGCGGCATCCTGCAGTACGTGCTCCGCTCGCTGCTGTAGGCGACGTGACTCGCTCCACGGCCGGTTGGCCCGCGGAGGTCCCGCCACCCGGGAGTTCGGAGTTTTCCGAGCGGGTGGTGGGATGGCTGCTGGATCAGGCTCCTGCGTGTCTGCGCACGTCCGCCCTGCGCACCCACCCGGTTTCTCTGGCGGCAGCCGTGGAGCACATCGTCGAGGGGCAGATCGAGGGACTGCGACGCGCGTACTCCACGACGCGCTCGGATGTCCGTGGGACTGTCGACGAGCCTGCCACGGGCGACATCCTCGCAGCGCTGGAGGCTGCGGGTGCTGCCCTGCTCCAGGTCCGACGGGAGGTCCAGGCCGTTCGCGTGGCCCTGGAGCAGTCGACCCCCTGACACACGCGTCGGCCGACGGGTGCCTGCTGCTCAGGTCGCCTACACTCGACCGGTGACCCTGCTGGACGGCATCCGCGATCCTCGCGACCTCCGGGCCCTCACCCCGGAGCAGATGCCCGTCCTCGCGCAGGAGATCCGCGACTTCCTCGTCGCCAAAGTCTCCGCCACGGGCGGGCACCTGGGTCCCAACCTCGGCGTCGTCGAGCTGACGATTGCCCTGCATCGGGTCTTCTCCTCACCCGATGACGTGATCCTCTGGGACACGGGCCACCAGGCCTACGTGCACAAGATGCTGACGGGACGATCCGCCGCTTTCGACACCCTCCGCCAGTCCCAGGGCCTGTCGGGCTATCCGTCGCGCGCCGAGAGCGTCCACGACGTCATCGAGAACTCGCATGCCTCGACGGCCCTGTCCTACGCCGACGGGATCGCCAAGGCATGGCAGCTGCAGGGCGACCTCGGCCGGCGTCACGTGGTCTCCGTGATCGGCGACGGCGCGCTCACAGGGGGCATGGCCTGGGAGGCGCTCAACAACATCGCCGCATCCGAGCGGCCGATGGTCATCGTCGTCAACGACAACGCCCGATCGTATGCACCCACGATCGGCGGCCTGGCGCACCATCTCGCAGCCCTGCGCACCACCCGTGGTTACGAGCGGGTAATGGACTGGGGCAAGCGAGTCCTGCATCGCACACCGGTGGTGGGGAATCCCATCTACGGGGCGCTGCACGGAATGAAGAAGGGCATCAAGGACATCGTGGCGCCGCAGGGGATGTTCGAGGACCTCGGCCTGAAGTACATCGGCCCGGTCGACGGACATGATGAGGCGGAATTGGAGTTCGCGCTCGCTCTGGCGCGCGACTTCGATGCCCCGGTGATCGTGCACGTGATCACGCACAAGGGCCACGGATACGCGCCCGCCGAGAATGACGAGGCCGATCGCTTCCACGGCGTGGGCATCATCGATCCCGGTACCGGACTCCCGGTCTCCCGGGTGGGCCCGACCTGGACCTCCGTCTTCGCTGACGAGCTGGTCTCCGCGGCTCGGGAGCGCGACGACATCGTCGCCATCACCGCGGCGATGCTCGGCCCGACGGGACTTGACAGGTTCGCCCGCGAGTTCCCGGATCGGATCTTCGACGTGGGCATCGCGGAGCAGCATGCCGTCACCAGTGCTGCTGGCCTTGCGTTCGCCGGCATGCATCCTGTGGTGGCGGTCTACGCCACTTTCCTCAATCGGGCCTTCGACCAGGTCCTCATGGACTGCGCGCTGCATCGGGCAGGCGTGACGTTTGTACTCGATCGAGCCGGCATCACCGGTGACGACGGCGCCAGCCACAACGGCATGTGGGACCTTGCGATGCTCCAGGTGGTTCCCGGGGTGCGCATCGCCGCACCCCGGGATGAGCAGTCCCTGCGTGACCTACTTCGGCAGGCATTGGCCGTGGAGGACGCGCCGACGGTCGTGCGCTTCCCCAAGGGGGCGCTCGGACCTTCGGTGCCCGCGCTGCGGCGCATGGACGGATTCGATGTCCTGGCAGAGTCCGGTGACCCGGACGTGCTCGTGGTGGCCGTTGGTGCGTTCGCCTCCATGGCCGTCGACGTTGCCGAACGACTGCGAGCCCAGGGGATCGGATCCCTGACGATCGATCCCGGCTGGGTCACTCCCGTCCACGACGGGATCGTGGCCGCGGCTCGGCGATTCCGTCTCGTGGTGGTGATCGAGGACGGCGTCCGTATCGGAGGCGTCGGGTCGAGCATCTCCCGGGCGCTGCAGGATGCCGGCACGGATGTGCCTGTGCGCACGATCGGGATTCCCGATCGGTTCCTCGATCAGGGCAAGCGGGCGCAGGTGCTGGCCGAATGCGGACTCACCGCCCAGGACATCTCGCGCCAGATCGTGGAGACGATCGCCGGGGCGGCCGACACCGCGCTCGATGCCGATCGGCGCACCGCAGACGGACACGATGCGTCGTCCGAGAAGTCCTCGGGCCAGGCCTAGACCCGCTGACTCACGCCTGGGATCGCGTCACGCCGGTAGAGACGCGACCCCGCGCGGGAGGAACCGCCGTCCGGTGGCCTCCTCAGCCGCCCCGGAGCGATCCAGGTAAGGGGTCAGCCCGCCGAGCCAGAACGGCCATCCGGCACCCATGATCATGCACAGATCGATGTCCTGAGCCTCGGCCACGACACCCTCGTCCAGCATCCGTCGCGCCTCGTCGGCCAACGCCACCGAGATCCGGTGGACGATCTGCGCCTCGTCGCTGGGGGAGCCGCCCTGGGGCAGCAGGGCGATCACCCGCGGATCCACGGTCGTGGATCCGTCAGATGCGGAGATCCACACCTCGCTGATCCCGGCCTCCACGATGCGGGTCATCGTGGGGGAGACCGTGAACCGGTCGGGGAATGCCTCGTGCATGGTCTCCGAGACGTGGAGGGCCACGGCGGGGCCCACGAGCCCCAGGAGGGCGAACGGCGCCATAGGCAGACCGAGTGCCCCGCTCGCGCGATCCGCCACCTCGATGCTGGTGCCCTCGTCGACGACGGCGATGACCTCGTTCAGGTAGCGCGTCAGCAGTCGATTCACGACGAAGGCAGGGGCGTCCTTGACCAGAACGCACGTCTTCTTGAGCCTCTTGCCGACCGCGAATGCGGTCGCGAGCGTGGCATCGTCGGTGTGGCTCGCACGGGCGATCTCCAGCAGCGGCATCACGGCCACCGGGTTGAAGAAGTGGAAGCCCACCACCCGCTCCGGATGCTGGAGACCCTCCGACATCCGCGACACAGACAGCGACGACGTGTTCGTTGCCAGGATGCAGTCCGGACGGACGATCCCCTCGAGGGTCGAGAAGACCGACTGCTTCACCGCCAGCTCCTCGAACACTGCTTCGATCACGAAGTCGGCATCGGCGAAGACCCCGGAGTCGGTGCTGCCCGTGACGAGGCCGGTCAGCCGATTGGCGGCATCCTGCGAGAGGCGTCCCTTGGCGACATCCGCGGCGATCTGGTCGCGCACGTAGGCAAGACCTTTGTCGACCCGAGCCTGGTCCAGGTCGGTCATGACGACAGGCACCTTCAGGCGCCGGGCGAAGACCAGGGCCAGCTGACTGGCCATCAGGCCCGCACCGACGATACCGACCTTGCGCACCGGGCGTGCCAGTGAGGCGTCCGGCACACCGACAGGACGCTTGGCGCGCTTCTGGACGAGGTCGAACGCATACAGCGACGCGCGAAGGTCCTCACCCATGACGAGGTCGGCGAGAGCCTCGTCCTCCGCATCGAAGCCCTCGGATCGCGTTGCGGTGCGCGCAGCACGCACGAGGTCCAGGGCCCGGTACGGAGCAGGTGTCGCCCCGTGGATGCGATCGTCGAGCATGTCGGTGGCGAAGTCGACCACCCCATCCCAGCTGTCGCGGTCGATGACGGGCCGCTCGACCCCGACGTCGCCGTTCAGCACCTTGGCCGCCCAGACGATCGACTGCTCGAGGAAGTCCGCCGAGTCGAGTACGACGTCGACGATGCCGAGGCGCAGCGCATCCTTGGGCTTGAGCTGCTTGTTCTGCTGCAGGGGGTTGGCGATGATGACCTCGAGTGCCGACGCCGGGCCGATCAGGTTCGGCAGCAGCCATGCACCGCCCCAGCCGGGGATGAGGCCGAGGAACACCTCGGGCAGCGACATCGCAGCAGCGGCCGAGGACATCGTGCGGTAGGTGCAGTGAAGCGCCAGTTCCGTCCCGCCTCCCATGGCGGCACCGTTCACGAAGGCGAAGGTCGGCACGTCAAGCTCGCCTAGGCGCCGGAAGACGTTGTGACCCATCCGGCCGAAGTCGAGGATCACCTCACGCTCGCTGACGAGACCGATCGCCGACAGGTCTGCGCCAACGGCGAAGATGAAGGGCTTGCCGGTGACGCCCACAGCAGCGATGTCGGGCATCGCACTCACCTCGTCGAGGGCAGCGTCCAGGGAGGCCATGCCCGCCGGCCCGAACGTCGTGGGCCGCGTGTGGTCGCGATCGTTGTCGATGGTGATCAGGGCAAGGATGCCTGCCCCGAACGGAAGCTGGACCCTGCGCACGCGTGCGTGGGTGACCACCTCGTCGGGATTCACAGCGTCGCTCATGCGCCTCTCCTGTCATGCGCCGCACTGCCATCGTGCTGCAGGTTCTCCCAGATGACCGTGCCGCCCATGCCCAGCCCGATGCACATCGTCGTGATTCCGTACCTGGCCGACGGCGTGCGCGCGAAGTCGCGAGCGAGGTACGTCATCAGGCGGATGCCGCTGGACGCCAGGGGATGGCCGACCGCGATGGCCCCACCCATCGGATTCACCCGGGGATCGTCATCGGGGATCCCGAAGTGCTCGAGGAAGGCCAGCACCTGCACGGCGAAGGCCTCGTTCACCTCGAAGAGATCGATGTCCTCGATCGACAGGCCCGCGCGCGCCAGCGCTTTCTCCGTGCTCGGCACCGGCCCGACACCCATGAACTCGGGCTCGACGCCGGCGAAGGCGAAGCCCACCATCCGCATGCGTGCCGCCAAACCGAACTCATCAGCCGCGGTCTGCGACGCGAGCAGGGCCGCCGTTGCGCCGTCGTTGAGGCCGGACGCATTGCCGGCGGTGACCCTGCCGTGCGGACGGAACGGGGTCTTCAGACCGGCAAGGCCGTCCAGCGTGGTCTCCGGGCGCATAGCCTCGTCTGCCGTGAGGAGGCCCCACCCGAGTTCGGCCGAGCGGGTCGCGATGGGCACCAGGTCGGGCTGGATCCAGCCCTCGGCATACGCATGGGCCGTCTTGGACTGCGACGCGGCAGCGAACGCGTCAGCCCGATCCTTGGTGAGCGTGGGATACCGGTCATGGAGGTTCTCCGCGGTCGCACCCATCACCAGGGCGTCGGTGTCGACGAGCCGCTCGGAGAGGAAGCGGGGATTGGGATCCATGCCATCGCCCATCGGATGGCGCGACATGCTCTCCACGCCGCCGGCCAGCACCACGTCATAGGCACCCGCCATGATCCCGGAACTCAGGGTTGTCACCGCTGTCATGGCACCGGCGCACATGCGGTCGATCGCATAGCCCGGCACGCTCTGCGGCAGGCCGGCCAGGAGCGAGGCCGTGCGGCCCAGCGTCATGCCCTGGTCGCCGACCTGGGTCGTGGCGGCGACGGCGACATCGTCGATGCGCTCCGGGGGCAGAGTGGGGTTTCGGCGCAGCAGCTCCCGGAAGATCGCGACGACGAGGTCATCGGCGCGTGTCTCCGCCAGCGCGCCACCTGCCTTTCCGAACGGGGTGCGCACCCCGTCGACGAAGACGACGTCCTGAAGGGCACGTGACATGACGGCTCCACCTCCGGTGATGGCCTCGACTGCGGGGACCGGACGCGATATTACCCGTCAGTAACTTCTGTGGCTACTCATGGGTAACTTCCGATGCCGTCGGAGCGGTCTCGGCGAGAGCCACCAGGAGGAGCGGGACACAGGCATCCACCTGCCAGTCGCGGGCACCATGGGCGCGAAGCCAGGCCTGGACGGTCGTCGTGTCGGTGGGCACCGGCGGCTCCCAGCACAGTCGCCGGACGGTTTCCGGCGAGATCAGGTTCTCCACCGGCAGGCCGAGGCTCTCGGCAGCGGTCGCGAGGTCCGCACGAGCCCGCGAGAGCCGGGCGTGTGCCTGGGGATCGCGATCCGCCCACGCGCGCGGCGGAGGTGGCCCCTCCGCCCGAGGCGCGCGCTGCGGCAGCTCGGCTTCGGGCAGGGCCCGCGCGGCGGTGACGGCTGCCCACCAGCGGCGGAGGTACCGCTGAGCGCCCCGGCCGTGGAAGCCCTCGACGTCAAGCAGGGCCTCCGGCGACCCGGCATCGGATTCGGCAGCGGCAATGAGCGCGGAGTCGGGGAGCAGCCGGCCCACCGCGACGTCGCGCTCGCGGGCCACGTCATCGCGTTCCCGCCACAGCTCACGCACGACCGCGAGAGCACGAGGCTTCCGAATCCGATGCAACCCGGACGTTCGGCGCCAGTCCTCGTCCGTGCGCGGCCGTGGCTCGAAGGCGAGAAGCGACCGGAATTCCTGCTGTGCGATGTCCCACTTGCCTGCCGCACGGAGTTCAGCCTCGAGGGCATCGCGCAGCTCGATCAGGAGCTCGACATCCAGCGCTGCGTATCGCAGCTGGGCGGGCGTGAGCGGACGTGCCGACCAGTCCGTCGCACCGTGACCCTTCTCGATCACCTGACCCAGCTCACTGAGCATGAGTGCAGCAAGCCCCACGCGCTCACGACCCAGCAGGCGTCCGGCGAGCTCGGTGTCGAACAGGCAAGCGGGCCGGAGCCCCACATCCGCCAGGCAGGGGAGGTCCTGGGTGGCTGCGTGCAGGATCCACTCCGCATCACCGATGGCATCGTGGAGCTCGGTCAGGTCAGGGAAGGCCGTGGGGTCGATGAGTGCGGTGCCCGCACCCTCGCGGCGCACCTGGATCAGGTAGGCACGCTGGCTGTACCTGAATCCGGACGCCCGCTCGGCATCGATGGCCACGGGACCCGCAGCCGCTGACAACCGTGCGCAGTAGTCGAGCAGGACGGCGTGATCCGTGATGACCTCCGGTACCCCGTCACGCGGTTCGAGAGGGGAAGGGGGCACCTCCAGCGAAGTGTCGTCCAGTGCGCTCAACCCCTGGCTCGGGCGCGCCGGGGATGCACGGTCGCGACGCCCTCGGGAAGGGGTGGCATGCCCGCCGCATGCGCCAGCAGGTCGAGCCACGCGCCGGCGTGGTCAGCGATGTCGTCGACCAGCGCTCCGGTGTCGTCCTCGCACGGGGTCCACGAGGCGCGGATCTCCACGAATCCGTCAGCGGGCCGGTCGGCCATCGTCCCGAAGGAGCGCCCTGTTGTTCGGGTCACGGTCCCGCCCACCTGCGTGACCGAGCAGCAGCGCACGTCCAGGGCCTCGGTCACCCAGCTCCACCCCACGTCATGGAGGAGTTCATCCTCGCGCAGGTCGCCTTCCAGCTCCGCCCGGACGAAGACGACGGCGCGGAAGGAGCCGTCCCACTCGTCGACACCGTCGGGATCGTGCAGCAGGACGAACCTGCCGCTGACGAGATCGGACTCCGGATCGGCCATCTCGGCGGTCATGGCCACAGTGCACGGCGCAAGGCGCTGCGGTGCAGGTGCCTCCTGGAGCACGAACTCCGGACGCGGCTCTATCGCCGACAGGCGGGCCAGGGCAGCCTCGAAGGCGCCTCCGGATGCGGGGATGGGCCTCACGCTGGCAGGCTACGACGCCCGACGTCCGGCCCGAGGCAGCCGCGCCGCGACCCGGGTCGGATGGGGTCGACGGACGCCCCATCAGCCCTCAGCCATCAGCCCTCAGCCATCAGCCGGCTCGAAGGTCATGCTGATGGAGTTGATGCAGTACCGCTGGTTCGTAGGGGTGGGATAGCCCTCTCCGTAGAACACGTGGCCCAGGTGGCCACCGCAGCTGGAGCAGCGCACCTCGGTGCGAGTCATCCCCAGCGATCTGTCCTCCAGCAGCACGACCGAGTCGGCTGCCAGGGGCGTGAAGAAGCTGGGCCAGCCGCAGTGGGAGTCGAACTTCGCCTCGCTTCGGAAGAGCTCCGCCTGGCACCCGCGGCACCGGTACACCCCGATCTCATGCGAATCGGTGTACTGGCCCACGAAAGCCGGTTCGGTGCCCGCACCGCGAAGCACCCGGTACTCCTCCGGAGTCAGCCGCTCGCGCCAGTCCTGCTCAGGCAGTGCCACCGGGTAGGGCGTGCCGTCTGGACGATGCGGGCCGTCGGATGAGGGAGTGCTGTGCGCCACGATTCAACCTTAGGTGCGATCGTCGACAGCCGCTAGGCTCGCGGACCGAGGGAGGGCGCATCGATGAGCGACATGCTGGACACCCGCGGCGCATGGCTGACGGAGAGCGAACTGGAGTCCGCCCGCGAACGACTTCCCATCGTCTATATCGATGCTGTTCCTGTGCGCACGGACGACCGCGGTGAGGTCGTGCAGATCGGGCTCCTGCTGCGGGCGATGCCGGACGGCAGCATCTCGCGCGCCGTCGTCTCGGGTCGAGTCCTCTACGGTGAGCGCGTCAGGGACGCCCTGCTCCGCCACCTGGAGAAGGATCTGGGCCCGATGGCGCTGCCGAGGGTCTCGCCCTCACCCCAGCCCTTCACGGTCGTGGAGTACTTCCCGGATGCCTTCGTGACCGGGTTCCACGATCCACGGCAGCACGCCGTCGCCCTGGCATTCGTCGTCCCACTCGACGGCGACTGCTCACCCTCGCAGGAAGCCCTTGACCTCGTGTGGGTCTCACCCTCGGAGGCGGTGGCCCCGGAGTTCCAGGCCGAGATGAGCGGGGGGCAGGGACGGTTGGTCCGCATGGCCCTCGCGCACTGCGGGCTGCTGGCCTAGGCGTACGGGCGAGCCTGCGGATCAGTCGTTGTAGGGGTCAATGCCAAGGAGAGTCGCGTCCTCCGGCGTGAGGTCCTCCGGTGCGCCATCGAACTGGTCGACCGAAGGATCGGCTCGCTGGGTGTCTGTCTCGTCGTCGAGGTAGACAGCCGACCCGGGGTCCTCCAGGTCGACGACGTGCATGGCAGCAAGCTCGGCGCCCACCCACGTGCGTGGTGTGAGACCGCCGGCGTGCATCGGGTCATCGCTGGCGTCGTCGGCATCCTCCATGGCCAGGAGGGCCTCGACGTCCTCGAGCGGGTAGGAGTGACTGTCGACACCACCCTCCCCGCCACCGCCGTTCAGGGCGTTCCGGGTGGCCTCCGCCACCATGACCATGGTCAGCCGCTCGGCCTGGTCGGCCGCGTCGCCGTGACCGTCGGCTCCCTCGAATGTCTCGCGCGCAACCTCGGACGGCGATGCTGCGCCGGCAATCCGCTCGTTCATGTGATCCTCCCGACTGCTCGACGGACCCTCGTGCACTTCCACAGTAGCCGGGCGAAGGTCGCGAACACGGATCATGCGCATGGCCGGCGGCGCGCACCCGGGCGTCGGCACCAGCGCGGGAGCAGGGTGTGCATGTGACAGGCTGTGCGCGTGACCGTGATGCCTGATGACGTGCTGGCCAGGGACCTCGAGCCCACCGTCGAACGCGAGCTGGAGCGCCATCTCACGATGGCTCGCGACTGGTATCCGCACGAGTACGTACCCTGGGGTCAGGGACGCGACTTCGAGGGCCCGCTCGGGGGTGAGCCCTGGTCAGTCGACGAGCAGCGCTTCCCGGACGCCGCGCGCACCAGTCTGATCATCAACCTCCTGACCGAGGACAACCTGCCCAGCTACCACACCGAGATCGCGGTCAACGTGAGCAGCGATGGCGCCTGGGCCGCATGGCTCGGACGCTGGACGGCGGAGGAGGCACGTCATGGAGCCGCGATCCGCGACTACCTGATGACGACGCGGTCGGTCGATCCTCGCGGTCTGGAGGATGCCCGCATGCGGCACATGCAGGAGGGGTTCACGGCCATCCACCCGGGCTTCCTTCCCGGACTCACCTATGTGTCGTTCCAGGAGCTCGCTACCCGCGTGTCACACCGGAACACCGGGGACGCCACAGGTGATCCCATCGCCGAGCAGCTGATGGCGCGCATCGCACTCGACGAGAACCTCCACATGCTGTTCTACCGCAACGTCATCGAGGTGGCCTTCGACCTGGCTCCTGACCAGACGATGCAAGCGGTGCTGGCTTCGGTGCGCGACTTCGCCATGCCCGGCCACGGTATCGACGGCTTCGGGCGCATGGCCGTCCAGATCGCCGTCGAGGGCATCTACGACCTTCGCTTGCATCACGATGATGTCGTCATGCCTGTCCTGCGCAAGTGGCGAGTGTTCGATCGCGACGACCTCGGGCCGACTGGCGAGGCGGCACGTGACGAGCTGGCGGCGTTCATGGCCGGCCTGGAGGAGCAGGCGGGCCGATTCGAGGAGAAGCGCGACGCGCTGAAGGCCCGTCTCGCCGCCCGCACCTGAACCGGCGAGTGCGGGTCAGCCCACCGGCAGGCCGATCGCTCGGCCCAGGTCCTGAGCCTGCCTCACGATCTCGCGCCGGGACTGCTCCGTGCGCGGCAGGGACGACGAGGCACCGAGCTGGGACTTCGACAGCTTGACCCCTCGGTCGTCGGCGAGCAGCCCGTGATGCCGGATGGTCGCCTCGAGGAATCGCGAGTCGTCGAGATACCGGGCCAGGTGCAGCTGCGCCGCAGTCGAGTCCCGAAGGTCGGCGCCGCGCAGGATGTGCGTGATCGCATGTTCGGTGTCCTCGACCACCGACACCCACTGGTAGGCGGGTAGGTCGTCGCGGCGCCAGACGACGAAGTCACCCATGGTCGCGCTGACATCCACAACCCCCAGATCGGTCTCGACGACCGTGTCGGCGCCCACCTCGATGCGCAGTGACGTGAGCCCCGGCTCGAAGGCGTGGCGACCGTCCCGGCAGCCCCCGGGGCAACCCCCCTGCGGCACGCCGACCAACGCGCTGCGACTACAACGGCAGGCATAGACCGGCATCCCGGCCCGTCGGGCACTCTCGAGGGCCGCGCGGGCACGGGTGATGCGCGCATGTCGCGACGAGGACGCAGGTCCGAGGTCCGGATCGACGGGTGTCGCGGATATCCCGAGCCAGGCCAGCAGGTCGTGGATGTCGGCGACGTACTCCGGACGCACACGGGGGGCGTCGACATCATCGATGCGCAGGCAGGTCGTGCCCTCCTCATGGCGCGCCCACCAGTGCGTCAGCAGGGCATTCGCCGCATTCCCGACATGCAGGAATCCGCTGGGAGTGGGGGCGATGCGAGTGCGCACCGGGCGATCCTGACATGCGGGGCGCCTGACCTGACCAGACCCCGACCCGTGGCACAGTGGGGACATGCTTCCCCGCATCCGGACGGCCCGAGCCGTCACCGGGGGTGCGGTGGGCATCGTCGCACTCGGCCTTCTCGCCGGCGGGCTTGCGGCCCCCGTATCAGCCAGCCGTCCGGGGGAGTGGACCCCCTCCGACTGGACGGGATTCGCCCCGGGCGCCCCGGTCCCGGACCCCTCGCTGTCCGCGGCCATGCCGGCACCTCTCGCACCTCAGGCATTCCTCCCCATCTCCTACGAGGGCCAGTCGGTATGCGACCCGACGCCGAAGCCGGGGGCGGTGGCGATGGCCGAGACGATCAAGGCCGTGTACGGCGCCGACCAGGTGATCGGGATCCCCCGTGGATGCGACATCGGCGGACGAAGCGAGCACAAGGAAGGACGTGCAGTCGACTGGATGGTCGACATCCGGGTGCCCGCCGAACGGGCGATGGCGGAGGCCTACCTGAACTGGCTCCTCGGCCCGGACCAGGCCGGGCGCATGCACGGCCATGCGTTCCAGCTCGGCGTCATGTACATCGGCTGGAACGACCGCATGTGGCGCGGCTATCGACCCGAGGCAGGGTGGACCGAGCTGAAGGGATGCTTCAGCAAGTCCGAGGAGAAGTACGACAACTACTGCCACCGCAACCACATACACATCTCACTCACCCTCGCCGGCGCTGCCGGCAGCACGCTGCCCGCACCGTCCGCGGAGGGTGGAGCGCCCCCTGCCCTTCCGCCACGTCCTCCTGCCCCGGCCCAGCCAGGCGTGGACGACGACGCGTTCATGTCGGTGGGCTCCTCTGTCGGATTCACCGCCGGTGACGATGTTCCCCTCGGAGCAGGGGAGCTTCGGACGGTCGACCTTGCGGCCGTCCCGCTCAACGCCTCATCCGCTCTCGTGTACGTCACCACGAGACAGGCCGCGAGCAAGGGCACGATGCGCATCGGAATGGTTGACGCTGCCGCTGCGGTGCCTGTCCGCGTGCCCAAGCGCCGGGTGCGGGGATCGGTCATACAGGTGCCGGTCGCCAACGGAGCCGTGCAGATCGCCGGGCCATCCGAGGGCGCCGTCAGCGTGCGTGTCGACGTCCTCGGCTACACGATCGCGGGCGGCGACCATCCCGCCGTGGGCGGAGCTCCCGCGGTGCTCTACCGGGGGCGCCTGACTCCCAAGGGCGCCGACACCGTCAAGGTCCGTGGAATCGGGATCGTGCCGCGCAAGAAGTCACGATCGACGGCGGTGATCCTGCGCGTGACCACCCAGGGCCGGGGCCATTCGGGTCGCGTCACCGCGTATCCGGTCGGCGGCGTCGACCTCGGGACCGCCTCGGCGAGTGTGCCCGAGAGCGGGAGGCGGTCGTCGATCATCGCCGCCGACATCGGGGTCGACGGTCAGATCGCCCTGGCCTCGTCCGTGCGCGGAAAGGTGCTGGTCGAGGTCATCGGGTACGTCCAGGGCTGATCAGTTCGTTCACGAATTCTCTCTGGCATCGACGAGTGGTGACTACCGTGGTGCCGTGCGCGCTGTGGTCTACGACATCCCCAGATCCTTCTCTGTTCGCGAGGTGCCACTGCAGGATCCTGGGCCGCAGCAGGTGCGCGTGCGCATGACCATGGCGGGCATCTGCGGCACGGATCTGCATCTGCACGAAGGCCAGTTCATCGCCACGTTCCCCCTCACCCCCGGACACGAAACGGTCGGGGTGGTCGACGCCATCGGCGCCGGAGCCCTCGACGGCCAGCACCAGCCACTGTCGGTCGGGCAGCAGGTGGTCGTCAATCCGAACGCCAGCTGCCGCGAGTGTGCGTATTGCGATGAGGGTCGACCATGGCTGTGCGAGGGCTTCACCGGAATCGGCTCATCGACCCCCGGTGGATTCGCCGACTATCTCGTTGTCCCCGGTGCCCAGCTCTTCGACGCGACGGGCATCGCCACGGAGCTGGCCGTGTTCGCCGAGCCGGCCGCGTGCATCGCGCATCTCATGGACCGACTGGGCCCGTTGCACGGCTGTTCGGTGGTCGTGCTCGGAGCCGGACCCACCGGAGTCCTGCTGACCCAGTTCCTGGTTCATCACGGTGCCGCTGACGTTGTGCTGGTCGACCCCAACGAGCCCAAGCTGGCCCGAGCAGCGGACCTCGCGCCCATCACCGTGTCGTCCATCGACCGCGCCAACGTGCGGGGATCGATGCTCGACCTCGTCGCCGCCCGCGGCGCGGCCTTCGATGTCGTCGTCGACGCGACGGGCCGGGTCGACGTGATGCAGGAACTGCTGTGCCTGGCGCGGAACGGCGCCCGCATCGTCTACTACGGGGTTGCCGACGAGGACGACCTGGTGGCGATTCGACCCTTCGAGGTCTTTCGGCGCGAGCTCACCATCATGGGGTCCTTCACTGAGGTGGACTCCTTTCCCGATGCACTGGCGGCCCTGCGATCCGGAGCCATCCGCATGGACGGGGTGATCACACATCGCTTCGCCCTGGGTGACTATGCGACTGCCCTGGGTGCCCTCCGCGAGGATCGCTCGGCCCACAAGGTGGTCATCGATGCGGCCCTCGGGTGAGGAGCCCGTTCGGGGGCTGGACGACCCACCATCGTCGTTCTAGTCTGAGCGCCATGCGACAGCGTGTTCGCCGAGTCACGGCCGGGGTCATCGCGGGCGCCTGCATGCTGGCACTGGCGCCGACCGCGGGAGCAGCGCAGCCCCAGGCGAATCGCGTGCCCGTGCCGGACGGCCGCTACGGAGCGGTCGTGGGCGGTGCGAGGGGCCCGTGCCTTGACCCGGCGGCCCAACCGACGGACGTCTGCTACTCCTCGGAGCAGTTGGTCGCGTTCACCGTCCGCAACCGCCGCATCGTGAATCCCCGCGTGGCGATCCTCGTCGACTGCCGGTACTCCGACGGCACGACATCCGTGGTCACCTTCGGGCCGACCTCGAACGACCCCAGTCGAACCTCACCGATCCCACGAAACGGAAACGGGACGGTCTCGTGGGTCGAGGACTACGACTCGAGCATGGTCAAGGACGCCACCGTCAGTCTGAGCTTCACCTTCAGGAGGAACGGCCGTCACCTGGTCGGCGTGGACGTCCAGTCGTCCGACCCGGAGGCCACCTGCACGGGCACGACGCCGTTCCGGCTCGGTGACACCTCAGGCATCCCCGCATCCATCCTGAATCGCTAGTACCGACCCGGGGACTGCGGTCCAACACGTGTGTCCGAGGGGGGACTTGAACCCCCATGCCCCTGAGGGCACTAGCACCTCAAGCTAGCGCGTCTGCCAATTCCGCCACCCGGACGAGGTGCGAGAACTATACAAGTGCGGTCGAGGGGTCGACGCGGCAGGATGTATTCGTGACGGATGACCGGAACGACCACGCCCTGACAGCCGCCCAGCGCGAGGTTGTCGAGTTGACCTCCGAGCTCATCCGCATCGACACCTCGAACTTCGGTACGAGCCCCGACACCGTCGGGGAGATCGCTGCCGCGGAGTGGGTCGCCGCCCAGCTCGAGGAGGTGGGCCACGCACCCGAGGTATTCACGACGACGGGCGCTCGGCGCGGGGGAGTGACCCTGCGCATCCCCGGCACCGACCCCACGGCGCCAGCTCTCCTGCTGCATGCGCACCTCGATGTCGTACCGGCCATCGCGGCCGACTGGACCCGCGACCCGTTCGGCGGTGAGGTGGACGGCGGCTACGTGTGGGGACGTGGAGCCGTCGACATGAAGGACATGAACGCGATGATCCTCGCAGTCGTGCGCCTGTGGGCGCGCACCGGTGTGTCGCCGCGTCGCGACATCGTGCTGCTGTTCCTTCCGGACGAGGAGGCTGGGGGGCGACACGGTGGGCACTGGCTCGTCGACAACCGACCCGACATCTTCGACGGCGTGCGTGAGGCCGTGGGCGAGGTGGGCGGCTTCTCGATCTCCGTGCGGGATGACCTGCGGCTCTACCCGATCCAGACGGCGGAGAAGGGCATTCGATGGCTGACGATGCGGGCGAACGGCCGCGCCGGCCACGGTTCCATGATCCATCCGGACAACGCCGTCACCCAGGTGGCAGAGGCCGTGGCGGCAATCGGCAGGCACACGTGGCCGCGCCGGAGAACGGTGACGGTCGACCGCTTCCTCACGGAGCTGGCCGAGGCCTACGGCGTTTCCGTCGACCTCGAGGATCCGTCGGATCTGCTGGCCCGGCTGGGCACGCTGGGCTACCTGGTAGGAGCGACGCTGCAGAACACGGCCAATCCGACGATGCTCGACGCGGGCTACAAGCACAACGTGATTCCCGGCGAGGCGAGTGCAGGCATCGACGGCCGCGTCCTGCCGGGATACGAGGACGAGTTCGAGGAGACCATCCGAGCACTGGTCGGGGATGAGGTCGACATCACCACCGTGACTGCCGACATCGCGCTCGAGGCACCACTCGACTCGATGCTGGTCGACCAGATGGCCGGTGTGCTGCGCGCCGAGGATCCGGGAGCACGCCCTGTGCCGTACATGATCAGTGGTGGCACCGACGCGAAGGCCTTCGCCCGGCTCGGAATCGACTGCTATGGGTTCAGCCCGCTTCAGATGCCGCCGGATCTGGACTACTGGCGCCTGTTCCATGGCGTTGACGAGCGTGTCCCGGTCGACGGGCTCGCGTTCGGCGTCCGGGTGCTGGACCGCTTCCTGCGGATGTGCTGACGTTCGACGCCTAGGCCGTACGCATCATCCGGTAGACCTTGCGGCGCAGCCGCACCACACGACGGCCGTCCGGGAGAAGGTGGAGTCGGTCCAACTCCCACCGCCCTGCCTCAGCGGCCTCGGTCAGCTGCTGGCGCGCCGCCTCCCGCGAGGTGTCACGCGAGAGCGATACCTCGCGGAACTCCCAGATCGGGGACTGATGGCGCATCCGGCTACCTCCGCTGAGCCCATCCTGCCTCGGGGTACCCCAGACACGGGGCGGAAACGTCGTCGAGGGCTGCGAGGATCTCGTCGGGCAGTTCGAGCTCCTCGGATGCCAGGGCTGCGACGAGCTGCTGCGCCGTGCGCGCCCCGAGAATGGGCGCCACCACTCCCGGCCGGTCGCGCAGCCAGGCCAGCGCGACCTCGGCGGGGGACGCGCCAAGGCCCTCGGCCGCGGTGGCCACCGCGTCGACGATGCGACGGCCTCGATCATCCAGGTACGTCTGGACGAAACCGGCCGTGTCGGGATGCGCACCACGGGAGTCCAGGGGAAGGCTGTGGCGGTACTTGCCGGTCAGCACACCGCGCCCGAGAGGAGACCACGGCAGGATGCCCATGCCCAGCGCCTGGGCTGCCGGAACGATCTCGCGCTCGACACCGCGCTCGAGCAGTGAGTACTCCATCTGGGTGACCACCAGCGGGACACGGCCCGTTCCCTCCTGCTGGTGTGTTGCCGCTCGCGCGGTCTGCCAGCCCGAGTAGTTCGATATGCCGACGTACCTGACCTTCCCTGCGGCAACGGCCGCGTCCGCAGCGGCCAGCGTCTCCTCTAACGGAGTCCAGGGATCCCAGGCATGCAGGGTCCACAGGTCGATCGTGTCGGTGCGCAGCCGGGTGAGGGACCCCTCGAGGCTGCGCAGCAGATGCATGCGGGAGGTGTCGACACGACGACCGGGACCGGGCACCGAGCCCGCCTTCGTCGCGAGAACAACCTCGTCGCGCACCTCGAACTCCTCGAGCAGCTCGCCCAGCAGTGCCTCGGCACCACCGTCGGCGTAGACATCCGCCGTGTCGATGAGGGTGCCGCCTGCGTCGAGGAACGCCGCGAGCTGATCCCGGGCGTCGTATTCGTCCGTGCCGCGCGTCCAGGTACCGGTGCCGAGGGCGAGCCTGCCGACCCACACCCCCGAGCGTCCGAGCGGCCTGCGTTCCATGCGGGCACCGTACCCCGCTCGCGACGAACCACCCCCTAGGCTCGCGGTTGTCGACTGGAGGGAACGCGATGAAGCTGGGACTCAATCTCGGATACTGGGGCGCAGGCAACGACGCCGACAATCTCGTGCTGGCCCAGGATGCCGATCGACTCGGATACTCCGTCGTCTGGGCAGCCGAGGCCTACGGATCCGATGCCGCAACGGTGCTGACGTGGATCGCCGCGCAGACGACGCGCATCGATGTGGGTTCAGCCGTGTTCCAGATCCCGGGCCGCACTCCCGCCAACACCGCCATGACGGCGGCAACGCTCGACACCCTGTCGGGCGGACGCTTCCGCCTCGGACTCGGAGTCTCCGGTCCGCAGGTGTCGGAGGGCTGGCACGGGGTGCGGTTCGACAAGCCCCTCACGCGCACGCGCGAGTACGTCGACATCATCCGTCTGGCCCTGGCCCGTGAGCGGGTGCGCTACGACGGTGAGTTCTTCACACTCCCGCTGCCTGACGGCCCGGGCAAGGCGCTCACCCTGACCGTGCATCCGGTGCGCGACCGCATTCCCATCTACCTCGCCGCCATCGGCCCGCGTAACCTCGAGCTGGCGGGTGAGATCGCAGACGGCTGGCTGGCCATCTTCTTCTCGCCCGAGCACGCCGCCGACATCATGGCGCCCCTCGTAGCCGGCCGCACACAGGCCGGCCTCACGATGGAGGGGTTCGACGTCGTGCCCACTGTGCCGCTGGTCCTGGGCGACGACCCCCAGGTCTGCGCGGATCCCGTGAGGTTCTACTCGGCCCTGTATATCGGCGGCATGGGGAGCCGTGATCGCAACTTCTACCACCAGCTCGCCTGCCGCATGGGGTACGAGGAGTCGGCAGGTGCGATCCAGGATCACTACCTGGCCAAGGAGTACGACGCAGCGATGGCGGCGGTTCCCTTCGACTTCATGGACAGCACGGCACTGCTCGGGCCCCCTGACCGCGTCCGAGAGCGCCTGCATGCGTATGCGGATGCGGGGGTCACCACCTTGACTGTGGGGCTCTACGCGGGCGATCTCGATGAGCGGAGGCGCACCCTGGAGGTCCTGGTCGATCTCGTCGAGCAGGCCGGGCTGGCCTGACGGTGAGCTGGCTCGAGGCGATCGTCCTCGGGGTGGTGCAGGGCCTCACGGAGTTCCTGCCCATCTCCTCAAGCGGGCATCTGCTCATCCTGTCCCAGCTGCTGGGCTGGGAGGATCCCGGAGCAGCATTCACGGCCGTCACGCAGATCGGCACCGAAGCCGCGGTGATCGTGTACTTCCGCCGGGAGATCGGTGCGATCATCCGTGCCTGGGCTCGATCCATCGTGCATGCGGACGCCCGACACGACCCGGATGCGCGCATGGGATGGCTCGTCATCGTCGGCACCATCCCCATCGCCGTGTTCGGCCTGGCCTTCGCCACTCAGATCGAGACCGTGGCACGGAACCTCTGGCTGACAGCCTCGATGCTCATCGTGTTCGGTGTCCTGCTCGGCGTCGCCGACAGGTACGGCGCGCGTGACCGCACGGAACGCGATCTGACGGTTCGTGACGGGATCCTCTTCGGTCTGGCACAGTCCCTTGCGCTGATCCCCGGCGTCTCGCGTTCGGGCGCGTCGATCACCGCAGGACTGGCCATGGGCTACACGCGGGGTGCTGCAGCCCGCTACGCCTTCCTGCTTGCGGTACCTGCCGTGCTCGCCTCAGGTCTGTACGAGGCGACGAAGATCGGCGAGGACACCAATGCCTCCTGGGGGCCGACGATCGTTGCGACGGCCATCGCGTTCTGTGTGGGCCTGGCCGTGATCGCCTGGCTCATGCGGTGGCTCTCGACGCGGTCCTACCTGCCGTTCGTGGTCTACCGGATCGCCCTCGGGTCGGTGCTGATCGTGCTTCTGCTGACCGGGGTCCTGGCTCCCTGACAGCCCTCAGAGCCAGCCCGACTTGCGGAAGGCGCGATACAGCAGAGCGCAGGTGGTTCCCATGACGATGAGCACGGCCGGGTACCCGAACGACCAGTGCAGCTCGGGCATGTCGTCGAAGTTCATTCCGTAGATCGCCGCGATGGCGGTCGGCACGGCCGCGATGGCGACCCATGCGGAGATCTTGCGCATGTCGCGGTTCTGCTGGAGGTCCTGGAGGCTGGTCGATGCCATGAGCATGGCCAGCAGCAGGCTGTCCATCGACTCCGTCGCGTCATGGGCGCGCAGGAGGTGATCGCCGATGTCTCGGAAGTACGGCTTCAGCCCGCCGGGCACCCACTCGAGCTGCTCCGACACCGCATCGTGGGCCCATCCGATGAGCGGCTGCACGGCCCTGCGGATCTCCACGTTCTCGCGCTTCAGTCGGTAGATGCTGTTCGTCGATCTGACGGAAGGGTTCTGGGCGAAGATCTCCGCCTCCATGGCCTCTACGTCCACGGTCAGTTCCGACGTCACCGTCAGGTACCCGTCGACGACCCGGTCGAGAACGCTGTAGAGCACGCTCACAGGTCCCATCGCCCGGAGTGTCGGATCCTGCTCAAGCCGCTCGCGCATGTCACGCAGGTCGGCAGTCTGGCCATACCGGATCGTCAACGCGAAGCCCTGACCCACGAAGACAGCGATCTGGCCGGTCAGAACATCGGAGCTGGACTCCACGTAGTCGAGCACCTTGACCACGGCGAGACCATGACCGGTGGCATCGATCTCGAATTTCGGCCGCTGGTCGGGATTGGCCGCGTCCTCGATCTGCAGGGATGGGATGCCGAAGGCCCGGGTGACCATGTCGAGCTCGTCCTTGGTCGGCTCGAAGAGCCCCACCCAGACAAAGTCAGCGGGGTCCGTGCCGATCTGCGCACGGAGGTCGTGGAAGAGCTGCTCGGGCTCGGCGAGCTCGTCCGGCGCGTGGACGTCGCCGAGCGGAGTCACCTCGGTGGGCGAGTAGAGCGCGATGCCACGGATCACGTCCGTATTCTGCCGCCTCTGGTGTGACGATCTAGGCTGGAGTACGTGCCTACCGTCCTGCTCGTGCGTCACGGACGCACGGATGCCAATGCACAGGGCGTGCTGGCGGGCTGGACGCCGGGGGTCACCCTCGACGACAAGGGCCGGATACAGGCGGCAGAGCTGGCCGGGCGCCTGCGCGACGTCCCCCTTGCCGGGGCGGTGGTGTCACCGCTCGAGCGCACGCGCGAGACGGCCGACATCATCCTGGCGGGTCGGCCCGACGTGGCCCAGCACCATGATGCGCGCGTGGGGGAGTGTGACTACGGCGACTGGACCGGGCGCGGCCTGTCCTCCCTGGCGAAGGAGCCGCTGTGGAAGGTGGTGCAGGGACACCCGTCGGCGGCGGTCTTCCCGGGCGGCGAGGCCATGGCGGCCATGCAGCACCGTGCGGTTGCTGCCATCCGGGAGTGGAACAGCACCTGGCCGGAGGAATCCCACTACCTCGTGGTGAGCCATGGTGATGTCATCAAGGCGATTCTCGCTGACGCACTCGGCATGCACCTGGACCAGTTCCAGCGCTTGAGGGTCGACCCCTGCTCACTGAACGTGGTGGAGTACACCCCCACCCGCCCGTTCGTCGTGCGACTCAACGACACCGGTGGAGGCACTGAGGGTCTTCGACCTCCCAAGCGCAAGAGTCGCCGGAAGCGGTCCAGCGATGCCGCTGTCGGAGGGGGTGCGGGCTCGTGACACGCAGCGTGTTCGAGTTCGACGATCCGGACCGCGTCGTCATCGGCACCGTGGGCATGCCGGGCGACCGGACGTTCTTCCTGCAGGCCCGCCAGGAGGGCACCATGATCAGTGTCGCCCTCGAGAAGGCGCAGGCGTCTGCTCTCGCTGAGCGCATCGACCAGTTGCTCGACGAAGCACGTGCGCGTGGCCACGAGTCCGTCATCCCGACCGAGGCAGACGTCCGTCACCGCGACACCGCACCTCTCGACGTCCCCATCGTCGAGGAGTTCAGAGTCGGGGCGATGGCACTCGGCTGGGACGAGGCCGGGCTCCGGGTCGTCGTCGAGGCCCACGGGGTGGCCACTGACGACGAAGCGATTCCTGAGATCGGGGACGACGAGGCCGACGGCCCCGACACCATGCGCGTCTGGCTGTCACCGGCTGGGGCACGCTCGTTCGCCGATCGCACCCGCACGGTCGTCGCTGCCGGCCGGCCGTCGTGCCCCTTCTGCACCCAGCCGCTGGACCCGGAGGGTCACCTGTGTCCGCGGTCCAACGGATATCGACGCCGCTCGTGAGCCAGGCATCGGACCCGGCGACGGATGGCGTCCGCACGGCGCTGTCCGATGGCCCGCTCGAGGTGGTGCGCCTGCTCCCGGGTGCCTCCAACGCGACGCTGCTGTGCCGCGTGCCCGGGCCGACCGGCCCGATGGACTGCGTCTTCAAGCCGGTGGCGGGGGAGCGCCCGCTCTGGGACTTCCCCGACGACACGTTGAGCGGTCGGGAAGTGGCCGCGTACGAGCTGTCCGTGCTCATGTCGTGGCCGCACGTGCCGACCACGGTATGGCGTGAGGATCCGCAGATGGGTCCGGGCATGTGCCAGGAGTGGATTGTCGAGATCGATGCCGGTCGGCCGGTCGACATCTTCGCCCCGGGCGAGGTGCCGCACGGCTGGATCGTGGTGCTGGAGGCCCATGACGGTCGCGGCCGCCCCATCGTCCTCGCGCACGACAACTCGCCCGTCCTGCAGTCCATGGCGGCCTTCGACGTGATCGTCAACAACGCCGACCGCAAGGGCGGGCATGTCCTGGCTGACCTGGAAGGCAGGCTCTGGGGCATCGATCACGGTGTGTGCTTCGCCGAGGAGCCCAAGCTCCGGACCGTCCTGTGGGGGTGGGCCGGTGAACGCCTTCCCGACGACGTCCTCGCCCGGATCGCCGATCTCGACGTCGCCCTGGCATCCGGCGTCGACGGTGTCGATCGATGGCTCGACAGGGACGAGCGGCGCGCTCTGCGCAGCCGGGTACGCACCCTGCTCGACACCCAGCGCCTACCCCTGCCGGGGTCCGGCTGGCCCGCGGTGCCGTGGCCCGTCTTCTGACGAGCCGGTCACTAGGCTGAAGCGGTGAAGGCCTGGACGATGCCCCCCATTCCCGACCTCCCGGGCGGGGGCGCCGCTCTGCACCTGTTCGACACGGCGACCGGTCGTGTTCGGCCCACCACCCCGGGCCCCGTCGCGCGGATGTACGTGTGCGGCATCACGCCCTACGACGCGACACACCTCGGTCACGCCTTCACCTACGTCACCTTCGACCTGATCAACCGCATCTGGCGTGACTGCGGGCACGACGTCCATTACGTCCAGAACGTGACCGATATCGATGATCCGCTCCTGGAGCGTGCGGTGGCCACCGGGCAGGACTGGCGCGCGATCGCCGACCGGGAGACGGCGCTGTTCCGCGAGGACATGGAGGCGCTCAACGTCCTTCCGCCGGCTGACTACATCGGGGCCGTTGAGTCCATCCCGTCAGTGGCTCGCCATGTCGAGGACCTCCAGGCCCGTGGTGCGGTCTACGCCGTCGACGAGGATCTCTACTTCCGCGTCGGCCGAGACCCAGGGTTCGGGTCGCTCAGCGGGCTGAGTCGAGAGGAGATGACCCGGATCTTCGCCGAGCGTGGCGGAGACCCCGATCGCATCGGCAAGGAGGATCCGCTCGACTGTCTGGTCTGGCAGTCGGCGCGCCCGGACGAGCCGGCCTGGACGACGAGCCTGGGTCACGGTCGGCCCGGATGGCACATCGAGTGCACCGCCATCGCGCTTGACCACCTGGGCATGGGCTTCGACGTGCAGGGTGGTGGCTCAGACCTCGTGTTCCCGCACCACGAGATGTGCGCCGTCGAGGCGCAGGTGCTGACCGGCGAGGCTCCGTTCGCACAGCACTACGTGCACTCGGCCATGGTGGGCTGGCAGGGGCACAAGATGTCGAAGTCACGGGGGAACCTGGTGTTCGTCTCGCAACTGCGTCACGAGGGCGTCGAGCCGTCCGCCATCCGGCTGGCCCTGCTGGCCCATCACTACCGCAGCGACTGGGCCTGGACCCCGCAGGGCCTGGACGGCGCCCAGGATCGCCTGGCGCTGTGGCGTCAGGCGGTTGCCGGCCCCGTCGGCCCGGACGCGGCTGCCGTGCTGGCCAAGGTGCGCGCCGCACTGGCCGACGACCTGCGCACTCCCACCGCAATCGACGCGATCGACGACTGGAGCGCTGCCGCGGTAGCCGGCGGCGGCTCAGATCCCGCGGCGCCCGCCGTCATCAGAGACCTTGCGGACGCCCTGCTCGGCGTGCGCCTGGACTGAACGCCTGATTCAGCTCGACTTCTCGTCGTGGCCGCCGAACTCCTTGCGCATCGCACTCAGAACTCGCCCGGCGAAGATGCCCATGCCCTGTGACTCGAAGCGCTCGTAGAGAGCCGACGTCAGCACTGGCGCAGGCACACCCTCCTCGATCGCGGCGATGGACGTCCAGCGGCCCTCCCCGGAATCGGATACCCGACCGGTGAAGCCCTCGAGCTCGGGAGAGGACTGCAGAGCACTGGCTGTCAGGTCGAGCAGCCAGGAGCCGACGACACTGCCACGTCGCCACACCTCGGCAATAGCGGGGATGTCGAGGTCGTACTGGTAGAACTGCGCGTCGGTCATGGGTGCCGTCTCCGCATCAGCATCACGGGTCACCTTGCCGGCGTTGGCGTGCTTGAGGATGTTGAGTCCCTCCGCGTAGGCAGCCATGAGTCCGTACTCGATGCCGTTGTGCACCATCTTGACGAAGTGCCCGGCTCCCGTAGGCCCGCAGTGCAGCCAGCCGTGCTCCTCGGGCGCAGGGTCGCCCGCGCGACCGGGTGTCCGCTCGGCAGAGTCGACGCCCGGCGCGAGGGTGTTCCACAGTGGGCGCAGGCGCTCCACGGCAGCGTCCGGACCGCCGATCATGAGGCAGTAACCGCGCTCGAGCCCCCAGACACCTCCGGATGTACCGACGTCGATGTACTCGATGCCTGCAGCAGCAGCCTCGGCCGAACGACGGATGTCATCGCGGTAGTAGGAGTTGCCCCCATCGATGATGCAGTCGCCCGGCTCCAGCACTGCGATCAGATCCGAGACCACGGAATCGGTGACGGGGCCGGCCGGAACCATGACCCAGACGGTTCGCGGAGCGGACAGTTCCGCGACGAGGGCGGTCAGGGAGTCAGCACCGACTGCGCCGTCGGCCACCACAGCGGCCACGGCATCCGGCCGCGGGTCGTGGGCGACCATGCGATGCCCGTCGGCCAGGGCGCGGCGGACGAGATTGGCCCCCATGCGTCCCAGTCCGACCATCCCGACCGAGACCCGATCACCGGATCCGCTGCTCACGGGCGCTTCCTCTCGCATCGTCCGCTCGCTCCATCCGGCGAGTCCTCACGCACGCTAGTGGAAGCAGGAATGCTCTGCATGCAAGGGTGGGACCATGACTGGAGCGGCCCTCGACCCCACCACCGTGCCCGCGTGGGCGAGCCTGACGTCGGACGCCGCCTCGCTCGGCGACACCACGATCCGAGATCTGCTCGACCGCAACCACGGACGAGCCACCGCGATGCACCACGTGGCTGCACGGGTGCATCTTGACTTCTCGCGCCAGCGCGTGACGTCCGAGGTACTCGCGGACCTGATTCGCCTCGCGGAGCAGACCGGTGTGCTCGCCCGACGCGACGAGATGCTTGCCGGGGTGCACATCAACACCACGGAGGACCGAGCCGTCCTGCACACCGCCCTACGACGTCCGCGCGGTGATGCGCTGATGGTCGACGGTGTCGACGTGACGGCGGAGGTGCATGGCGTGCTCGATCGCATGGCCGCGTTCGCGGAGGAGGTGCGTACGGGACGATGGAAGGGGGCTACCGGGCTGCCCATCTCAACCATCGTGAACATCGGGATCGGGGGATCTGACCTCGGACCCGCGATGGCGAACCTCGCGCTCGGGGCCTTCACCGACCCAGGGCTCGAGTTCCACTTCGTGTCCAATGTGGATCCCACCGACATCTCCCAGGCGCTGCGTCGATGCGATCCGGCGCGCACTCTGGTGATCGTCGCGTCGAAGACGTTCACCACCCTCGAGACCATGACGAATGCGCGGGTCGCACGCGCATGGCTGGTGGGCGAGCTGGGCGAGGGAGCTGTGGACCGTCATTTCGCGGCAGTGTCGACCAACGAGGAAGCCGTGCGGTCATTCGGGATCGATCCGCAGAACATGTTCGGATTCTGGGACTGGGTCGGCGGACGGTACTCCATGGACTCCGCCATCGGACTGAGCACAATGATCGGGATCGGCCCTGATGGCTTCGCGCAGCTGCTCGACGGATTCCATGCGATGGACGTGCATTTCGCCACAGCACCGGCGGAATCGAATCTCCCGGTGATCATGGGACTGCTCGAGGTATGGAACCGCAACTTCCTGCACATCCCGACGACAGCGGTCCTGCCGTACTCCCACTACCTTGCACGGTTTCCTGCCTACCTGCAGCAGCTGACCATGGAGAGCAACGGCAAGAGCGTGCGCTGGGACGGCGCGCCTGTGTCCTACGCCACGGGCGGCATCTACTGGGGAGAGCCCGGCACCAACGGCCAGCACTCCTTCTACCAGTTGCTGCACCAGGGCACCGACACCGTGGCCTGCGACATCATCGTGGTGGCCCGGAGCGAGAACCCGCAGGGTGACCAGCAGGACATGCTCGTGGCGAATGCCCTCGCCCAGGCGGCGGTGCTGTCGCGCGGACGCACAGCCGAGGAGGTCTCCGCTGATGGCACACCCACCGAGCTCATCCCGCACAAGGTGATGCCCGGCAATCGCCCGGTTTCCGTGATCATGATCGACCGCGTGGATCCGTTCACCCTCGGCGCGCTCATCTCGCTCTACGAGCACAGCGTCTTCGTCCAGGGTGCCGTCTGGGGCATCGACTCCTTCGACCAGTGGGGGGTCGAACTCGGCAAGAAGGTCGCGATGGGGATCCTGGCCGACCTCACCGGACATCAGACCCATGCCGTGGACCCCGCCACGGACGCATCGATCGAGCTCTACCGACGCCTGCGCTGATGCGCGTGGCGGCTCAGCCCTGCGTGCCCCGTCGACGCAGGTATCGCTCGAATTCGCGCGCGATCGCCTCGCCACTGGCCTCGGGCAGGTCGACGGCGTCGCGCGCCTCCTCGAGCTGCTTGACGTAGTCCGCCACCTCTTCGTCCTCCGCCGCCAGCTCGTCGACACCGATCTCCCAGGCCCGGGCCTCCTCGACGAGCTCCCCGAGCGGCACGGGCACGTCGAGGATGTCCTCGATCCGGCGCACGAGCGCCAGGGTGGCCTTGGGGCACGGGGGCTGGGCGACGTAGTGCGGCACCGCCGCCCACAGCGACACCGCTGAGATGCCGAACCTGGTGCAGGCGTCCTGCAGCACGCCCACGATTCCCGTGGGGCCCTCGTACGAGGACGCCTCGAGGCCGAGATCGGACTGGAGCGCGGCGTCCGAGGTCGTGCCCGTCACGGGCACCGGCCGGGTGTGGGGGATGTCGGACAGGAGGGCCCCGAGCGTGATGACGGTCGAGACGTCCAACTCGGCGGCAAGTCCAAGGATCTCCCGGACGAACTGCTGCCACTTCATGTTGGGCTCGATGCCCTGCACCAGCACGAGGTCGCGCGGGAACAGCGGAATGCGAGCGACGTAGATCCGTGTCGCCGGCCAGGTCAGGCTCCGCACGCCAGTCTCGTCCAGGGAGATGATCGGCCGGTTCACCTGGTAGTCGTAGTACTCCTCGGAGTCGAGGTCGGCGAGCGGCTGGGCATCCCATACCTCTCGCAGGTGGGCGATGGCCCCGGAGGCGGACTCACCGGCGTCGTTCCACCCCTCGAAGGCCGCAACCATGACCGGATCGACAAGGACGGGGAACTCGTCCAGTTCGATCATGCTGCTCCCTCCGTGCGCCGTCCGGGCCCAGCGTAGGCCCTGCACACAGCCGGTGTCGGGCTGCACGCCATGACCAGCCCGCTAGGCTTCCCCATCATGTCCTCCTCGGATCCGCGGTCATCTCCACACCCGACCCGGGGTCCGGGCTCGCTCCGCGATGCGCTCGCATCGCGCGTGGTCGTCGCCGACGGCGCCATGGGCACGATGCTGCAGGCCGCCGATCCCTCCCTCGAGGACTTCCAGGGGTACGAGGGCTGCAACGAGATCCTCAATGTGACACGTCCGGAACTGGTCGCGAGCGTGCACGACGCCTACTTCGAGGTCGGCGTCGACTGCGTGGAGACGAACACCTTCGGCGCCAATCTCGCAAACCTCGGCGAGTACGACATCCCGGAGCGGATCTACGAGCTGGCGAGGGCCGGTGCCGAAGTGGCTCGTTCCAGCGCCGATCGCTGGTCGACCCCGGAGCATCCGCGTTGGGTGCTCGGCTCCGTCGGTCCCGGCACCAAGCTGCCCAGTCTCGGACACGCGCCGTACGCCACCCTGCGCGATGCCTACCGCGAGCAGGTCTCCGGCCTCGTCGACGGGGGTGCAGACGCGATCCTCATCGAGACGGCGCAGGACCTTCTTCAGGCGAAGGCGGCGATCGTGGGGGCGAGACGGGCTCTCGACGATGCCGGTGTCGATCTGCCGGTCTTCGCCCAGGTCACGGTCGAGACCACCGGAACGATGCTGCTCGGCACCGAGATCGGAGCGGCACTGACGGCTCTGGAGCCGCTCGGCATCGACCTCATCGGGCTCAACTGCGCCACCGGTCCTGCCGAGATGAGCGAGCACCTGCGCACCCTCTCGCGGTCGGCCACGGTCGGGATCTCCTGCATGCCCAATGCCGGCCTTCCGGTGCTCACGGCCGACGGCGCGCACTACCCGCTGTCGCCGGAGGAGCTGGCCGACGCCCACGAGGCCTTCACGCGGGACTACGGCCTCGGGCTCGTCGGCGGGTGCTGCGGCACCACGCCGGCCCACCTCGCGGCCGTGGTCCAGCGGGTGAAGGGCCTGACTCTCCCGTCGCGCTCACCGCAGAACGAGCCGGCATCGGCCTCCCTCTACCAGGCCGTGCCCTTCCGTCAGGACAACACGTACCTGTCCATCGGTGAGCGCACGAACGCCAATGGCTCGAAGGCCTTCCGCGAGGCGATGCTCGAGGGTCGCTGGGATGACTGCATCGAGATCGCGCGCGAGCAGATCCGCGATGGTGCCCACCTGCTCGACCTGTGCGTGGACTACGTCGGTCGCGACGGCGTCGCAGACATGCGCGAACTCGCCGGTCGGCTTGCCACCGCCTCGACATTGCCCATCGTTCTCGACAGCACCGAGCCGGCCGTGCTCGAAGCCGGACTCGAGATGCTCGGCGGCCGCGCCGTCGTCAACTCGGTGAACTACGAGGACGGGGACGGTCCAGATTCGCGAATCCGCCGGATCATGCCGCTGGTCATGGAGCACGGGGCCGCGGTGGTCGCCCTGACCATCGACGAGGAGGGCCAGGCGCGCACGGCCGACTGGAAGGTCAGGGTCGCCGATCGACTCATCCGAGACCTGACCGAGAACTGGGGCATGGATGTCGCGGACATACTGGTCGACACGCTCACCTTCCCGATCGCCACGGGGCAGGAGGAGACCCGCCGTGACGCGATCGAGACGATCGACGCCATCCGCGAGCTCAAGCGCATCCACCCGCGGGTTCAGACCACCCTCGGCCTGTCGAACGTCTCCTTCGGCCTGAATCCCGCGGCGCGGCAGGTGCTGAACAGCGTCTTCCTCCACGAGGCCATGGCCGCGGGGCTGGACTCCGCGATCGTCCATGCGTCGAAGATCCTGCCGATGGCCAAGATCCCGGACGAACAGCGTCGAGTGGCGCTCGATCTGGTCTACGACCGCCGGGAGCGCGACGCGGACGGCACAGTCGTCTACGACCCGCTCCAGAGGTTCCTGGAGCTCTTCGAGGGTGTCGAAGCCCGCTCCCTGTCAGCCTCGCGTGCGGAGGAGCTCGCCGCCCTCCCTCTGTTCGAGCGGCTGGAGCGACGCATCATCGACGGGGAGCGACTCGGCCTCGAGGCTGACCTCGACGAGGCTCTTCGGGAGCAGCCTGCGCTCGCCATCGTCAACGACACCCTGCTCTCAGGCATGAAGGTCGTGGGGGAGCTGTTCGCATCAGGCGAGATGCAGCTGCCCTTCGTACTGCAGAGCGCCGAGGTCATGAAGACGGCGGTCGCCTACCTCGAACCCCACATGGAGCGCTCAGACGAGGCCGGCAAGGGCACGATGGTGCTTGCCACCGTCAAGGGTGACGTCCACGACATCGGCAAGAACCTGGTCGACATCATCCTGTCGAACAACGGCTACACCGTCGTCAACATCGGAATCAAGCAGCCCATCTCCACCATCATCGAGGCCGCCGAGCAGAACGAGGCGGATGTCATCGGCATGAGCGGGCTGCTCGTGAAGAGCACGGTCATCATGAAGGAGAACCTCGAGGAGATGAACTCCCGCGGGGTGGCGGAGCGCTTCCCGGTGGTACTCGGCGGCGCCGCGCTGACCCGCGCCTTCGTCGAAGAGGACCTCGCGAGCATGTACAAGGGCGAGGTGCGCTACGCGCGTGACGCATTCGAGGGTCTCCGCCTGATGGATGCGTTCATGGCCGTCAAGCGTGGAGTACCCGGCGCCTCCCTGCCTGAGCTGCGCACGCGGCGCGTTCGGACGCGTGAGCGCCCGGAGGAGCCTGACGCGCCCCTTCCGGACCGCTCCGACGTCGCGGTCGACGTGCCGATTCCCACTCCTCCCTTCTGGGGTGATCGGGTCGTGAAGGGCATCGCGCTCGCCGACTACCTGCCCTATCTGGACGAGCGTGCGCTGTTCCTCGGTCAGTGGGGGCTGAAACCCGGCCGCGGCGAGGACGGGGCCGGCTACGACGAGCTGGTCGAGACCGAGGGTCGACCCCGACTCCGCTCGTGGATCGACCGCATCCACACCGAGGGAATCATCAATCCCGCGGTGGTCTACGGCTACTTCCCCTGCTACGCCGAGGGTGACGACCTCATCGTGCTCTGGCATGAGGGTCCCCGGGAGGGGCAGGAGCGGGCCCGTCTCCACTTCCCCCGGCAGCGCCGCGATCGGCACCTGTGCCTCGCCGACTTCTACCGGCCCCGATCGTCGGGGGAGATCGACGTCGTGCCGTTCACCATCGTGACCATGGGCCAGTCCGCATCCGACGCCACTGCACGCCTGTTCGCGTCCGACTCCTACCGCGAGTACCTCGAGCTGCACGGCCTCTCCGTGCAGCTGACAGAGGCACTCGCCGAGTTCTGGCACGCGCGTGTGCGCGAGGAGCTCGGGTTGTCGGCGGGCGACAGTGACGACATGGATGTGCTCATCGCCAAGCAGGGCTATCAGGGCTCCCGCTACTCGTTCGGGTATCCCGCGTGCCCGGACCTCGAGCAGCAGGTGGCGATCATGGAGCTGCTTGATCCCGGCCGCATCGGGGTGGAGCTGTCCGAGGAGTTCCAACTCCACCCGGAGCAGTCGACGAGCGCGATCATCGCCCATCATCCTGAGGCTCGATACTTCAACGCGACGTGAGCGCTCTTCCCGCGGCCGTGCTGTTCGACATGGATGGCACCCTGGTCGACACCGAGGGTCTGTGGCTGGAGTCGGAGGTCCATGTCATGGCAGTCCTCGGTGCCGACTGGGATCACGAGGACCAGGTCGTGTGCCTCGGCGGCCCGCTCGAGCGGGTCACCGCGCACATGCGGCAGCGGTCAGGCACCTCACTGGGCGACGACGCCATCGGACTCATGCTCCTTGACCAGATGGAGATGAGGCTTCTTGCCGCCCCTCCCGAGTGGCGCCCGGGTGCACGTGACCTGCTGCTGGAGTGCCGCGACCTGGGTGTTCCCACGGCCCTCGTGTCCGCGTCATGGGGGCGACTCATCGCCGCCGTCGCCCAGCACCTCGCGCACGATCTCGGCGTGGATCCCTTCGACGCCGTTGTCGCCGGGGACGACGTGCAGTTCAGCAAGCCCCACCCGGAGCCCTACCGGCTCGCCGCTGCTCGGCTCGGTGTCACGACTCACGGGTGCCTGGCCCTGGAGGATTCGCCCACGGGCGTGACGTCCGCACGTGACGCCGGATGCCGGGTCGTCGCGATTCCGCTGCTGGCGGAGGTCGCCCATCTCGGCACGGCGGTCACCCCGACCCTCGCCGGAATGGGCATTGCGGACCTGTGGCGCCTGACCTTCTCAGGCTGACGGCGACTCGGGGCCCCGGCCGCGCTGCGGCGTCATGGCGGTGGGCCACTCCTCGCGGGGTGGCAGGGGAGGAGGAGTGCCGTCCCATGCCGGGCACAGGGATCGATGACTGCACCAGTCACAGAGCCGAGACGGAGTCGGCACGAACCCTGTGTCCGCCGCCCGCCCGATGGCATCGCGCAGGGCGATGAGTCGACGTTCCGTCGCCAGGAGTGCGACCTCGTCGGGCTCATGCCTGAGCATCTGCCCATCACCGAGGTACATCAACTGCAGCACCGCCGGGATGTCGCCCGTCATCCGCCACCACACGAGCGCGTAGAACCGCATCTGGAACATGGCCTTGCCCGCGAAGGCCTCTGAGGGAGAGCGCCCGGTCTTGTAGTCGACGATCCGGATGAGCCCGTCGGGCGAGCGATCCACGCGGTCGACATAGCCTCGCAACTCGAAATCCTTGTCGACGACACCGGACACCGCTGCCTCGCGGGCGTGCGGCTCGAGACGACGCGGGTCCTCCAGGTCGAAGTACGCGGCCAGCAGGCGGTCCACATCGAGGTCGGGAGCGGCGCCGGGCTGCGGTCGCAGCGCATCAGCGTCGTCGGGGGCATTCCTCTCGAGTTCGGCGAAGGACGCAGACACCAGTGCGGTCGCTGACGCCGGAGTCCGCTCCGGGGCGGGCAGGCTGAAGAGCAGCTCGAGGACGCGGTGCACGAGGGTCCCGCGCACCGCGGCAGGCGAAGGAGCCTCGGGCAGGCGGTCGATCGCCCGAAAGCGGTAGAGCAGCGGGCAGGTCGTGAAGTCCGACGCCCGGGAGGGAGACAAGGAGGTGGGGTAGCGCCCGGTTCGAGCGCTGTCGGCCATGTGGATGGAGCCTAGTACCGTTCGGCGGGTGCGACGAGGGAGCAAAACGTGGGAATAGCAGGGGGCCGACGTCGTGGCCCATTTCGCGCAGGTGACCTCGTCCAGCTGACGGATCCGCGTCGGAAGATGCACACCATCACGCTCGTGCCGGGCGCCTCGTACCACACCCATCGTGGTGCACTGCCGCACGATGACATCATCGGGCGCCCCGAGGGCATCGTCGTGACGTCGAGCAACGGCACTTCATTCCTGGCCCTTCGCCCCATACTCGACGACTTCGTGCTGTCCATGCCGCGTGGTGCGCAGGTGATCTACCCCAAGGATGCCGCTCGCATCATCGGGCTGGGCAACATCGGAGCGGGCGCTCACGTCGCTGAAGCAGGTGTGGGCTCCGGGGCTCTCACCTGCAGCCTCCTGCGTGCCGTGGGAGACGAGGGTTCCGTGGTCAGCTACGAGCGCCGACCGGAGTTCGCCGAGGTAGCCGAGCGCAACGTGACGGTGTGGTTCGGTGCCCGACCGGTGAACTGGACACTGCGTCACGGTGACATGGCACATGACCTCGTCGAGCGTGACCTCGACGCCGTGATCCTCGACATGCTCGCCCCCTGGGAGTGCCTGGCCAGCGTGGCTGCGGCACTCGCTCCCGGGGGCATCCTCGTCGGCTACGTCGCCACTACGACACAGCTGTCCCGGCTCGTGGAGTCGATGCGCATCACGGGGGACTGGACAGAGCCACGTGCCGAGGAGACCCTGCTGCGCACGTGGCACCTCGACGGGCTCGCCGTGCGACCCGACCATCGCATGAACGGCCACACGGCCTTCCTGGTCACGGCGCGACGGCTCGCGCCGGGTACCGTCCTGCCGCCCCGCCGACGCAGGCCGGCGCCTGGCGCGTACGGCGAGGACTACACCGGCCCGGGCGGCGGTGATTCCGGCTCGTCAGAACAGGTGCCCGACACGGACTCGGGTTACAGTGACAGCTGACCCCCAGAGGCTGGAGACGGGATGACCGAGACACCTGGCTGGGCCGCTCGCGTGCATGACCTGGAGACGGCGCTCACGGAACTGCGAGGGGAGCTCGCCGCACAGCGGGACCACAACTCGCGCCTCATCAGCACCCTCCGCGAGGCCAGGGAGCAGATCGTCACGCTCAAGGAGGAGGTCGACCGTCTCGGCGATCCGCCGCAGAGCTTCGGCACCCTGATCTCGCTCGACGACGACGGCAACGCCACCATCGCGACGTCGGGTCGCAAGCTGCGGGTGGCCGTGAGCCCGTCCGTCGATCGCGACGCCCTGGCCCCCGGCCGCGAGCTGATCCTCAACGAGTCGCTCACCGTCATCGCCGCGCTCGACTTCGAGGAAGTCGGGGAGATCGTGGTGTTCAAGGAGCTGTTGGAGGGCGGTGAGCGTGCCCTTGTGATCGGCCACACCGACGAGGAGCGCGTCGTGCGCATCGCGGAGCCCCTCCGCACCATGCGCCTGCGGGCAGGGGACTCCCTGCTGTGCGACGTCCGCACGGGTGTCGCCTACGAGAGGATTCCCAAGTCAGAGGTCGAGGAGCTGGTCCTCGAGGAGGTCCCCGACATCCGCTACGAGGACATCGGGGGCCTGCGCGACCAGATCGAGGCGATCCGCGATGCGGTCGAACTGCCGTTCCTTCATCCGGATCTCTATGCCGAGCATCAGCTCAAGCCGCCGAAGGGCATCCTCCTCTACGGACCGCCCGGCTGCGGCAAGACCCTCATCGCCAAGGCGGTGGCGAACTCCCTGGCCAAGAAGGTGGCCGATCGCACCGGCGTCAGCGAGTCGAAGTCCTACTTCCTCAACATCAAGGGCCCCGAGCTCCTCAACAAGTACGTCGGCGAGACGGAGCGGCACATCCGCCTGGTCTTCCAGCGGGCTCGGGAGAAGGCCTCCGAGGGCATGCCCGTCATCGTCTTCTTCGACGAGATGGACTCGCTGTTCCGCACGCGCGGCACGGGTGTCTCGAGCGATGTCGAGAACACCATCGTCCCGCAGCTGCTCAGTGAGATAGACGGTGTCGAGAGCCTCGAGAACGTCATCGTCATCGGCGCCTCGAACCGTGAGGACATGATCGACCCGGCGATCCTGCGGCCCGGGCGCCTCGACGTGAAGATCAAGATCGAGCGGCCGGATGCCGAATCTGCCAACGACATCTTCAGCAAGTACCTGGTGCCCTCGCTGCCCATCCACCCCGATGACCTCGCGGAGCACGGCGAGGATCCGGCCATCGCCTGCAGCGCGATGATCACCTGTGCAGTCGAGACGATGTACGCCGAGTCCGAGGACAACATGTTCCTCGAGGTCACCTACGCCAACGGCGACAAGGAGATCCTCTACTTCAAGGACTTCAACTCCGGCGCCATGATCGAGAACATCGTTGCCCGGGCGAAGAAGAGCGCGATCAAGGACTTCCTCGAGACGGGGGACAAGGGCATCCGGATCCAGCATCTTCTCTCGGCCTGCCTCGACGAGTTCCGCGAGAACGAGGATCTCCCCAACACCACCAACCCGGACGACTGGGCGCGCATCTCCGGCAAGAAGGGCGAGCGGATCGTCTTCATCCGAACACTGGTCAAGGGCAAGAAGGGCTCAGAGGCCGGACGCTCGATCGAGAACGTCGCCAACACGGGGCAGTACCTCTAGATGTCCGTCCATCGTGTGATGGGCATCGAGACCGAGTACGGGATCTCGATCCCAGGACACCCGACGATCAACCCCACCGTCTCGAGTTCGCGCATCGTCAACGCCTATGCCAGGCACGTGGTGCCCAGTGGGCAGCGTGCCGGCGGCTGGGACTACGCCCTCGAGAGTCCGCTCCGCGACGCCCGGGGCTTCGACATGTCCCGGGCCGAGGCGGACCCCAGTCAGCTCACCGACGATCCGGCGATGGCCAACGTCGTGCTCACGAACGGCTCCCGGCTCTACGTGGACCACGCCCACCCCGAGCTCTCGACCCCCGAGGTCACCAATCCCCGGGATGCGGTTCTGTGGGACCGGGCCGGTACGGAGATCATGCGCATCGCCATGAAGCTCGCGGCGCAGGATCCTGACGGGCACCCGATCGTGCTCTACAAGAACAACACGGACAACAAGGGAGCCTCGTACGGCTGCCACGAGAACTACCTGATGGACCGCCGAACCCCCTTCGCCGAGATCGTCCACCACCTGACGCCCTTCTTCATCACACGCCAGGTCTTCACCGGGGCTGGTCGGCTGGGCATCGGCCAGGACGGCCGACAGCTCGCGTACCAGCTGAGCCAGCGCGCCGACTTCTTCGAGGTGGAGGTCGGGCTCGAGACCACACTCAAGCGGCCGATCATCAACACCCGTGACGAACCGCACGCCGACCCGGAGCGCTACCGACGGCTCCACGTGATCGTCGGGGATGCGAACCTCAGTGACACCGCCACCTACCTCAAGATGGGCACGACGTCGCTGGTCCTCGCCCTGCTCGAGGCCGGAGCACTGGCCGACCTGGACCTCTGGCCCCAGAACCCGGTTCGGGAGATGCACGCGGTGTCGCACGACACCGGTCTGGGGCACCGCGTCACGCTCAGGGACGGTCGTCGCATGACTGCCATCGAGATGCAGCGCGAGTTCCTGGACCGCGCATCGCGGTTCTGCCCCGACCCCGACCCGCAGACCCGCGACGTCCTCGAGCAGTGGGCCATCGTCCTCGACGACCTCCAGGCCGATCCGCCGACCTGCGCCGACCGCGTCGACTGGGTCGCCAAGCGCACCCTGCTGGACGGCTTCCGGCGACGCGAGTCGCTGGACTGGTCCTCATCCCGGCTGCAGCTGATCGACCTGCAGTACTCCGACCTTCGCCCGGACCGCGGCCTCGCCGCGAAGCTGGAGCAGAAGGGCCGGCTCGTCCGGATGTTCGACGACACCACCGTCCGGGAAGCGATATCGAACGCCCCGACCGACACCCGTGCGTACTTCCGGGGGGAATGCATTCGCCGGTTCCCGGAATCAGTGGCTGCGGCGTCCTGGGACTCGCTGGTCTTCGACCTCCCGGGGCGCGAGTCCCTTCTGAGGGTGCCGATGATCGACCCCCTCAGGGGCACTCATGAGCACGTGCACAGCCTCCTGGAGGGGTCCGCCGACGCCGAGGCCCTCGTCGGAAGCCTGATGCGCGATTCGCGATAGCCTTCGGTCATGGCCCAGAAGGAGACCTCCGAGCACCGTCGCAGTCGTCAGCACGACGAGGAGTCGGCTGAGGTGACGACCTCGTCCCCGTCGGCTCCCTCGGACCTCGATGCCGACGTCGACGCGATCCTCGACGAGATCGACGACGTGCTCGAGGAGAACGCGGAGGACTTCGTGAAGTCCTTCGTCCAGAAGGGTGGGCAGTGAACCCGTCGACCGGACTGCCGAGCGCCTACGGCCTGACGGGCTCCTCGTCCTTCGTCGACTTCCTCGCAGCCCTGCACCCGGATCGGCTGCCGGTGCCAAGCGCGTCGGGCACTTCGCCCACGGCACCGCATGGCACCACGATCGTGGCCCTGCGCACCGCTGACGGAGTCGTGATGGCGGGTGACCGGCGGGCCACGATGGGCAACCTGATCGCCCAGCACGACATCGAGAAGGTCTTCATGGCTGACGACCTCAGCGTCATCGGCATCGCCGGCACGGCAGGACTCGCGGTCGAGCTCGTGCGCCTGTACCAGGTCGAGCTCGAGCACTACGAGAAGATCGAGGGTGTACCCCTGTCCCTCGATGGCAAGGCCAACCGCCTCGCCACGATGCTGCGCGGCCAGCTCGGGCTCGCCATGCAGGGCCTCGTCGTCGTCCCGCTGCTGGCGGGTTACGACCCCACGCAGTCCCGTGGCCGGATCTTCTCCTACGACGTCACCGGGGGTCGCTACGAGGAGCACGACTTCCACGCCGTGGGATCAGGCTCCACGTTCGCCCGGGGCTCCCTGAAGAAGCTCTACCGACGCGACGCCGACACCCGCGCTGGGGTGCGCGCCGCACTCGAGGCGCTCTACGACGCCGCCGATGACGACAGCGCCACCGGCGGCCCCGATGTCGCCCGCGGCATCTTCCCTGTCGTGGCTGTCGTGACGGCGGAGGGCTCGAGGGTCCTGCCCGAGGACGAGGTCGGACCCATCGTCGGGGAGATGCTCACCCAGCGACGTGCCGACCCAGACGGCGGCCGACAGGTGGGGGTCTGACATGTCGGTGCCGTTCTATGTCTCACCCGAGCAGATCATGCGCGACAAGGCGGACTTCGCGCGCAAGGGAATCGCCCGTGGTCGCAGCGTCGTCGTGCTGCAGTACGACGACGGCATCGCCTTCATCGCGGAGAACCCCTCACGCGCTCTGCACAAGATCAGTGAGCTCTACGACCGCATCGGCTTCGCGGCCGTCGGCAAGTACAACGAGTTCGAGAGCCTCCGCGTCGCCGGTGTTCGCCTCGCAGACATGCGCGGCTACTCGTACGACCGTTCCGACGTGACCGGACGCAGCCTCGCGAACGCCTACGCGCAGACACTGGGCACGATCTTCACCGAGACTGCGAAGCCCTTCGAGGTGGAGCTCGTGGTCGCCGAGGTGGGTGAGGTGCCAGCCGATGACCAGCTCTACCGCCTCATGTTCGATGGTTCCGTGTCCGACGAGCATGGTTGCGTCGCCATGGGTGGCTCGGCTGAGCGCATCAACACCGCTCTCGGGGACCGGTGGCGCGAGGGCCTGCCCCTGTCAGCGGCCCTCAGGTTGGCCGTCGATGCTCTCGGGGAGTTCGGCGACGACCAGCCCAGGAACCTCGACACGGGCCAACTCGAGGTCGCGGTCCTCGACCGCACCCGACCTCGACGCACCTTCGCGCGGCTCGACAACGGTCGTCTTGCCGGTCTGCTCGCCACGTGAACCGCCATCGGACCCGTTGACGGGTGCGAATCGGGCCTACCGCTTAGCGTAGGGGCATGGATCGCAGGATCTTCGGCATCGAGACTGAGTACGGGGTCACCTGCACGTTCAACGGCCAGCGTCGTCTCAGCCCGGACGAGGTCGCCCGGTACCTGTTCCGCCGAGTCGTGGCATGGGGTCGGAGCAGCAACGTGTTCCTCACCAACGGCTCCCGGCTATACCTCGACGTCGGAAGTCACCCGGAGTACGCGACAGCCGAGTGCGACAGCATTCCGCAGCTGATCGCCCACGACCGCGCAGGGGAGCGCATCCTCGAGGGTCTGGTGCACGAGGCTCAGCAGCGACTCGTCGACGACGGCATCCGCGGCGACATCTACCTGTTCAAGAACAACACGGACTCAGCGGGCAACTCGTACGGGTGCCACGAGAACTACCTCGTGGAGCGTGAGGGGGAGTTCACGCAGCTGGCCGACCGGTTCATTCCCTTCCTCATCTCGCGCCAGCTCATCGTGGGAGCGGGCAAGGTCCTGCAGACACCGCGAGGTGCCGTCTACTGCCTGAGCCAGCGCGCCGACCACATGTGGGAGGGCGTGTCCAGCGCCACCACGCGCTCGCGTCCGATCATCAACACCAGGGACGAGCCTCACGCGGACGCGGACCGCTACCGGCGACTACATGTCATCGTGGGTGACAGCAACATGAGCGAGACCACGACGCTCCTGAAGGTGGGCTCTGCTGACCTCGTGCTGCGCATGCTCGAGGCCGGAGTCGTCATGCGCGACATGAGCCTGGAGAACCCCATTCGGGCGATCCGGGAGATGAGCCACGACATCACGGGCAAGCGCACGGTGCGCCTCACCACGGGCCGCGAGCTCTCGGCTCTCGACATGCAGACGGAGTACTACGAGAAGGCCGTCGACTTCTCGCACCGACGTGGGCTGGTCGATGATCCGACCATCTCTCGTGTCCTCGAGCTCTGGGGCAGGGTCCTGAAGTCCGTCGAGTCGGAGGACACCACCCTCATCGACCGGGAGATCGACTGGGCCATCAAGAAGCGCATGCTCGAGCGCTATATGGACCGCCACAGCCTCGACCTGCACTCCCCGCGCGTGGCCCAGCTCGACCTCGCATATCACGACATCGACCGGAGACGGGGGCTCTACAACCTGCTCGAGCGCTCAAGCCTGGTGGAGCGCGTCACGTCGGACGTCGAGGTTTTCGAGGCCAAGAGCGTGCCACCCCAGACTACCCGGGCCAAGCTGCGCGGAGACTTCGTGCGCCGGGCCCAGGAGCGGCATCGGGACTTCACCGTCGACTGGGTCCACCTGAAGCTCAACGACCAGGCCCAGCGCACTGTCCTGTGCAAGGACCCGTTCGCCTCGGTCGATGAGCGTGTCGAACGACTCATCGCCAGCATGTAGCCGGCCCCCGGTTACGCTGCCGACATGCAGCTTCGACGCCTGGGCACCGCCGTGCCCGTGATCGCCCTCATCGCCCTTGCCGCCACCGCCTGCGGGACCCAGACCGACGAGCGGGTGACGGACACCGTCGCAGAGGCGCCGGCCGATGATGCGGCTGCCGCGCCGGAGGCCCCGGCGGCCGGTTCGTTCATCGCACTGGACTGCGCCACCTCGGCCGCGACACCCACCGACGGCCCGCCCGCAGGTTCCGACGGCATCGACGACGCCTATGCCGTCTTCCAGCCGGACGGCGTTCCCGTCATCACCATCCCGACAGCACCGCTGCCGGTCACGGCACTCGGCGTCGCCGACCTCAGCATCGGTGACGGTGCCGAGGTGCAGCCGGGCGCCACGGTCACCGTCAACTACTGCGGAGTCGGCATGTCCGGACAGGCCGTCTTCGACTCCTCGTGGTCCCGCGGGGAGCCGATCTCGTTCCCGCTCGACAACCTGATCCCAGGCTGGCAGGAGGGCATTCCCGGCATGAAGGTCGGAGGACAGCGCCTGCTCGTGATCCCCGGTGAGCTCGGGTACGGCGAGAACGGGGCCCCGGGCATCGCCCCGAACGAGACGCTCGTGTTCGTCATCGAGCTCCTCGACGCATCCTGACCCTCGGCGAACCGCTCAACCGCAGATTCCCGGCACCCGACACCCGACACCGGAGGCACAGCATGGACAAGCCAGAGATCGACTTCATCGAGGGCCCGGCACCCGACACCCTCGTCATCACCGATCTGGTCGAGGGGCACGGCAGCACCGCCGTGGCCGGTGGCACCGTCGAGGTCCACTATGTCGGCGTCGACTTCGAGACCGGTGAGCAGTTCGACGCCTCCTGGGATCGTGGCAGCACGATCTCGTTCCCGCTCAACGGCCTCATCGCCGGTTGGCAGGAGGGGATCCCTGGCATGAAGGTGGGCGGCCGCCGCCAGCTGGTGATCCCGCCGGCCCTGGCCTACGGAGAGGCCGGCACCGGCCACCGCCTCTCCGGGCGCACGCTGGTCTTCGTGATCGATCTGATCGACGTCGGCTAGGCCCTCAGGCACTCATGGCTGACCGTGTGGACCGCACCGAGCGGCTGCTGAACCTGGTCATCGCCCTCATGGGTGCATCGCGGGCCCTGCCGCGCCATGTCATCCGCACGGAGGTCCCGGGGTACTCGCAGGCCGCCAGCGACAGCTCCTTCGAGCGCATGTTCGAGCGTGACAAGGACGAGCTGCGCTCGATGGGGATTCCCATCGAGACGGTTGTCGAGGAATCCGGGGAGGTCCTGGGATATCGCATCCGTCGCGAGTCCTACGCCATGGAGCCGCTGGACCTGAGCGTGGCCGAGCGAACCGCCCTCGTCGTTGCCGCGCAGGTGTGGGGCCAGGCGATCGTCGCGCCGCTTGCCGGCACCGCCGTGCGCAAACTCGAGGCCGTGGTGGGCGACGCCCCGACGTGGGTTCCGGCGAGCCTCGCGGGCGCGGTCCAGCTCACGACCGCTGACGCCGCACTCCTGCCCATGATGCAGGCGATACGCACCGACCGGGTGGTCACCTTCGACTACCAGGCTCCGGCGGCGGACGCCCCCGCATCCCGCACGCTCTCACCCTGGCTCCTGGCCGTCGAGGGCGGACACTGGCGCGTGACCGGCCACGATCACGACCGTCGGGCCTCCCGTACGTTCCGCCTCTCGAGGATCACCGGACCGGTCTCGATCACCGGCCTGGCACGGGTCGCACCCGCTCACGACCCGGCCACGGGGGATGCCGAGGAGGCCGTGGCGTCGCATCGGGCTCGGATCCGCGTGCGCGTGGGCGCTGCCGCTGGGCTGCGACGGGCTGCAGTGCACGACGCCGACCGCTGGACGGCTCCGGAGATCGAGGTGGAGTTCGGGACACGTGAGGGCCTGGTGCGAGCCGTGTGCGCTGTGGGTCCTGACGCCATGGTGCTGGAACCGCCGGACGTCGCACGCGACGTCGCACGGCGGCTCAGGGAGGTCGCAGAGCAGCACGCGGGATCCGTCGCATGAGTGAGCCCGCCGGCGCCCGACTGGCGCGACTGCTGACCCTTGTGCCCTGGCTCATGGCGCATGACGGGGTGACGATCGAGGAGACGGCGGAGCACTTCGGCATCAGTCCCGCCGACCTCGAGCGCGACCTGTGGCTGCTCGTGGTCTCCGGACTGCCCGGCCATGGTCCCGACCAGCTTGTCGACATCGACTTCTGGGACGACGGGGTGATCCGCGTGATCGATCCCCAGACGCTGTCGCGACCACTGCGCCTGACCCCCGAGGAGTCGATCACGCTGCTGATCGCGCTGCGCACCCTCGCCCAGCTGCCGGGAGTCGATGACCGCGCCGCCATCCTCGGTGCAATGGCGAAGATCGAGGCAGCGCTCGCCGACGAGGAGCAGGTCATTCCCCAGGTGGAGGTCGTGACCGAGCCGCACGTTGCCGACGTCATCGACGAGGCCCTGCGTATGAACACCGGCCTCCTCCTCACCTACGCCTCCGCGACGCGTGGGGAGGTCACCGATCGGACGATCGCGCCACTGCAGGTCAGGATCGTCGATGGAGTGGGCTACCTGGAGGCCTGGTGCACGGTGGCTGAGGGCGTGCGCTCCTTCCGGCTCGACCGGATCCTGTCCGCCGCCCCAGCCCTCCGGCCCCAGTTGCCGACCGTGGACCCCCGACCGGAGGCCGTGGAGCCCATTCGAGCCCTGATCGCCGTGACACCCGGGGACCGATGGGTGTCGGACGTCATCGACAGCGTGGGGGTGGAGGGAACCGACGACCAGGGCAGGACCCTGCTCCGCGTGCCCCTCCTGTCCCTGGAGTGGGGCGTCTCCCTGGTGCTGTCCCTGGGGGAGGGCACCAGGGCGCTCGAGCCGCCCTCCTTCGCCCGCGCTGTGGCCGAGCACGCCGCTGCTGCCGCGGCCGCCTACCCTCATCACGTAGGCTAGGTACCACGACAGTCAGGTCCGGCTCGGTGCTGGCCCGGGTCTTACCTATCCAAGGAGAGCGAACATGCCGAATCTCAAGGGCTGGGAGTGGCTCATCATCGTCGCTCTGATCCTGCTGCTCTTCGGCGCCAAGCGGCTCCCTGATGCAGCGCGCGGCCTGGGTCGCTCCCTGCGCATCTTCAAGGCCGAGACCAAGGGGCTGGCGGAGAAGCCCGCGGATGGCACGGAGGCCGCTGCCGACACTGCGCCCAGCGCCAGCCTGCCGCCCGCCCCGGCACCTGCGCCCGAGGCCCCGGCACAGGACCCCGTGCCGACCGAACGTCGCGACGCCTGATCGTCAGGGGTGTCTGAACCCAGGCTGCACCGGTGGCACTGAAGGAGCGCGGGGCCGTCGAGTCGTCGGCGATGCCCTTGACCGACCACCTGCGTGAGCTGCGGTCCCGTCTGGTCAAGAGCGGCATCGCCATCGCACTCGGCATGGTGGTCGGCTGGATCTACTACCCGCAGCTGTTCGACTGGCTTAGTGCCCCGTTCATGGGCGCCGTCGACCAGGCGCGCGAGGAGGGGCGGGCGGTCACCCTCGCCCTGACCGGCGTGGCCGATCCCTTCGTCCTGCAGATGCAGGTGGCTGCCGTCGCCGGACTCGTCCTGTCGTCTCCCATCTGGCTGTATCAGCTGTGGCGCTTCGTGACGCCGGGGCTGCATCGACACGAGCGGCGCTGGGCTGTCGGGTTCGTCGCTGTCGCGGTGCCGCTGTTCCTGGGGGGAGTGGCGCTGGCCTACGCCGTCCTGCCCCTGGGACTGGAGGTACTGCTCGGCTTCACACCCGACAACGTGGAGAACATCGTCTCCGTCGACCGCTACCTGTCCTTCTTCCTGCGCACGATCCTCGTCTTCGGCATCGGATTCCTCGTGCCCCTGATGCTGGTGCTGCTCAACTTCGCGGGCGTGCTCACCGGCAGGCGCCTGATCAGCTGGTGGCGCTGGATCATCATCGGCATCATCCTGTTCTCGGCGATCGCCACGCCCACAGGCGACCCCATCAACCTGCTCCTGCTCGCCGGCCCCATCCTGCTCCTGGTGGCGATCGCTGTCGGGGTCTGCGTCCTGAACGATCGACGACGTGCGCGCCGAAGCGGTGACGAACCCGACTACGCCCTGTACGACGACGACGAGACATCACCGTTGGACGACGAGCCGTCGCCGATCACAGGCGATGTCTCCGCACTCGACGACGAGTCGCCCCTGAGCACCGACGAGCGTCGTCCTCTCGGCGACGAAGCGTGACCGACACCGCGAGTCCGGCTGAGCGCTATGCGGCGGCCATGGCCCGGGGGAGGCGGGAGCGCACCGAACTCGGCTCGTTCGCGCGGGACTACGGCTTCGACCTCGATCCATTCCAGGTGCGCGCCTGTGAGGCCCTGGAGTCGGGGTCTGGCGTGCTGGTCGCAGCACCCACCGGGTCTGGCAAGACCGTCGTAGGCGAGTTCGCGATCCATCTGGCACTGGCCAAGGGCATGAAGTGCTTCTACACCACGCCCATCAAGGCGCTGTCGAACCAGAAGTTCAACGATCTCGTTGCGCGACACGGGTCCGAGAACGTGGGTCTGCTCACTGGCGACAACAGCATCAATGGTGAGGCTCCTATCGTGGTCATGACCACAGAGGTGCTGCGCAACATGCTGTATGCCGGCTCCTCGACCCTGCAGGGCCTCGCCTACGTCGTCATGGACGAGGTCCACTACCTCGCTGATCGCTTCCGCGGGGCGGTCTGGGAGGAGGTCATCATCCACCTACCCGAGTCGGCCACCGTCGTCGCGCTCTCGGCGACCGTGAGCAACGCAGAGGAGTTCGGGGCCTGGCTCGAGGCGGTGCGAGGCGACACCACCATCGTGGTCGAGGAGCACCGGCCCGTGCCCCTCTGGCAGCACGTCATGGCTGGTCCTCGCATGTACGACCTGTTCGCCGACGAACGCGAGCGCGTGGTGAATCCGGAACTGGTGCGGCTCGCCCAGGACGAGCGCCGACGCACCCCTTCACACGGTGATCGACGTCGGGGCGGAGCGCGTCGGGTCGGCGGGCCGCGCACCCCCTGGCGCAGCGACGTCGTCGAACGCCTCGAGCGCGACGGCCTGCTGCCGGCGATCTACTTCCTCTTCAGCAGGGCCGGGTGCGACGAGGCGGTACGGCAGTGCCTGCATGCGGGCCTCCGGCTCACTGATCCAGAGGAGCGACGCCAGATCCGGGCCCTGGCCCTCGAGGCGACGCTGTCCCTGCCTGATGAGGACCTCGCCGCACTGGGGTTCGAGGAGTGGCTCGACGCCCTCGAACGCGGCCTGGCCGCGCACCATGCGGGCATGCTGCCGGCCTTCAAGGAGATCGTGGAGGCCCTCTTCCAGCGCGGCCTGCTGAAGGCCGTCTTCGCGACCGAGACCCTGGCACTCGGAATCAACATGCCCGCGCGCTCGGTCGTGCTGGAGCGACTGGTGAAGTGGAACGGCGAGACGCACGTCGATCTCACGCCGGGGGAGTACACCCAGCTCACCGGCCGAGCCGGACGGCGAGGCATCGATGTCGAGGGGCATGCCGTGGTGCTGTGGCAGCAGGGCCTCGATCCCCAGGTGCTGGCTGGACTCGCCTCGACCCGCACCTACCCCCTGAAGTCCTCGTTCCAGCCCAGCTACAACATGGCCGTCAACCTGGTCGCCCGTCTGGGGCGACATGCGGCCCGCGAGGTCCTCGAGACGTCCTTCGCACAGTTCCAGGCCGATCGCGCCGTCGTGGGGCTCGCCACCGAGATGCGCCGAGTCGAGGAGGGCCTGGCGGGCTATGAGGACGCCATGCAGTGCCATCTCGGGGACTTCGCCGAGTACGCGGGCATCCGCGAGGAGCTCAGCCTCCTGGAGAAGGACGCCAATCGCAGCGCTGCCGCTGAGCGCCGCGAGGCCGCCGAGCGGTCCTGGAACGCGCTTCAGCAGGGTGACGTCTTCTGGATCCCGACCGGGCGTCGTGCGGGGCCCGCAGTCGTGCTCGACAGCGCACGCATGCGGGCGGACCGCGAGCAGGGCAGGCCCCTCGTCCTGACGGCTGATGGTCAGGTGCGTCGCGTCTCGGCGGCAGACGCCACATCGCCGGTCGAGTCCTTCGCCCGCATGCGGATCCCGCGCGGCTTCGTCTCGCGTGACGCACGCGCCCGCCGCGACCTCGCTGCCCGCCTGCGAGACCTCGTCGACTCGACACCGCACGAACAGCGCAAGCGCAAGGTCACCCCACGCGAGGATGACCGGATCGCCGACCTGCGGCGACAGCTTCGCGCCCACCCGTGTCACGGGTGCTCCGATCGCGAGGCGCATGCGCGATGGGCCGAGCGAGCACACCGAACGCGTCGCCAGGTCCAGGACCTCGCCCGACGGGTCGAAGGGCGCACCAACTCCATCGCGCGACGCTTCGACCGGGTGTGCGAAGTGCTCTCGATCCTGGGGTACCTCACATCAGCTGACGACGACGCCGAGGTGACACCTCAGGGCCGCATGCTCATGGGGCTGTACACCGAGTCCGACCTGCTCACCGCTCAAGCCCTCCTCGACGGTGACTGGCAGGAGCTCACCCCGGCTGACCTGGCCGCGGTCTGTGCCGCCCTCGTGTACGAATCTCGGAGTGGGGACGAGGACGCGGCCGCACCCCTGCCGAGCCGGGTCATCCGCGAAGCTGTCGGTGCCCTCACAGCAACGTGGTCCTCCCTGCATGCCCTCGAGCAAGACCACGGTCTCGACATCACCCGTAGACCCGATCCCGGGCTCGTCGATGCCGTGCATCGCTGGGCTCGGGGCGCAACGCTGCTGCAGGTCCTCACCAACGCCGACATCACGGCAGGGGACTTCGTCCGGTGGACGCGCCAGGTCATCGACCTGCTGGGCCAGCTGTCGACCAGCATGGACCCGGGCCAGCCTCTTGCGGCCCGAGCGCGCGAGGCTGCCGACCTGCTCAATCGCGGAGTGGTCGCGTACGCGGGCTCGCTGTAGACCACGCCTGAGTCGCGGATCAGGACGAGGACAGCGCGATCCGCAGCTCGTCCACCTGGCGCGTGATGCCCCAAGCACCCGCAAGCTCACGCACCCGGTCCTCATCCGGCTTGATGTCCCGCAGAGTCGGCACACGCTCGGGCAGAGAGAGGTCGCGCACCACGGTCGAAACAGTGCGGGCACGGGCCAGATCATCAGCGCACGCGCCAATGCGCTCGGCGATGCGCGGTGTCATGGGCCGGCCCGCCGAGGACAGCGCGGCCGTCACGACGTCATCCAGGGAGCCGAAGGCGGCCACGAGCGCCACAGCAGTCTTGGCACCCACCCCCGGTACGCCCGGCAGGCCATCGGAGGGGTCACCCCGCAGCACGGCCATGTCGACATAGCGGGTGGCGGAGACGCCGAAGCGCTCCTCGGCCGCAGCGGGATCGAGCAGCGGCCACTTCTCCATGCCCCCGTTCACGGTGAGCAGAACCCGGGTGCGCTCGTTGATGACCTGCACGAGATCGCGATCGCCGGTGACGACGAGGCAGCTGCCCGAGTCGAGCGGCCAGCACTGCGGCTGCGCCGCCAGTGACCCCAGGATGTCGTCCGCCTCATGCTCGGGTGATCCCCAGCGCGGGATCCCGAGTGCATCGAGGATCCCGGCGATCGCACTCACCTGGGGGCCGAGGTCCTCGGGCTCGTCCTCCGTGGCTGCTTCGGTGTCGTCCGGGAAGTCCGACGGCGCGTCGGATGCGACGCGGTGCGTCTTGTAGGACGGCAGCAGGTCGACGCGCCACTGAGGCCTCCAATCCTCGTCCCAGGCTGCCACGAGACCGGCAGGCCGATAGGTCTCCACCAGCCGGGTGATCGTGCTGAGGAACCCGCGGAGGGCGTTGTGCGGGCGTCCGTCTGGCGCGGTCATGGAGGACGGCAGCGCATAGTAGGAGCGGTAGTACAGCGAGGCCGAGTCGAGCCCGAGGACAGACACGGGGGCGGTGGATGCTGACGACGCCATCGCCCAAGTCTGGCAGAGGGGGCTCGCTCCCCGGGCGCACCGCACCCCGATGCCTAGACTCACTCCATGCAGCAGATGACCCCGACGCAGGTCGATGAGCGACTCTCGCGTGTGGCCGCCCTCATGCCGTCCAACGGCATCGATGCCGTGCTCGTCACACCGGGTCCGGACCTGCGCTATCTGACCGGATACGACGCGGTGCCACTCGAGCGTCTCACGTGCCTCGTGGTGCACCCGGACGGCCGCGCCGACCTGATCGTGCCGCGTCTGGAGGCGCTCGCGGCAGCCGCCAGTCCTGCCGGACACCTGCCTCGGCACACCTGGACCGAGACCGACGACCCCTTCGCGCTCACCGCGTCACTCATCACCGCCGCCGGAACGGTGGCCGTGGACGACCACATGTGGGCGGCCAAGGTGCTCGGCATGCGCCGTGCCATGCCGACGGCCGAGCAGGTGCTGGCCGGCCCCCTACTGGACCGCCTGCGCATGGTGAAGGATGCCGATGAGATCGCGGCCCTGACCCGCGCCGGTGCAGCGATCGACCGCGTCCATGCCCGTGTTCCGGGCCTGCTGCGTGCGGGCCGCACGGAGCGAGAGGTCGGTCGCGACATCGCCGAGCTCATCCTCGCCGAGGGGCACGTCGCGGTGGACTTCGTCATCGTCGCCAGCGGGCCCAACGGCGCCAGTCCCCACCACGAGGTCTCCGACCGTGTCCTGGAGTCCGGAGATGCCATCGTCATCGACATCGGCGGCACCATGCCTGACGGATACCGCAGCGACTGCACCCGCACCTACGCGGTCGGTGATCCCGGAGCTCTCTACCGGGAGCGCTACGCCGCCCTCCAGCTGGCGCAGGACACCGCGGTCAGGTCGGTCGTGCCGGGCATGGCCTGCTCCGCGGTCGACGCCGTGGCACGAGAACTGCTGGTGTCAGCCGGACTGGGCGAGCTCTTCGTGCACCGCACCGGTCACGGGATAGGCCTGCAGACCCACGAGGCCCCCTACATCGTCAGCGGCAACGACCTGCCCCTTGAGGTGGGGATGGCGTTCAGTGTCGAGCCCGGCTTCTACGACGAGGGGCGGCATGGGGCTCGCATCGAGGACATCGTCGTCGTCGGGCCGGAGGGTCCCGTCGTCCTCAATCACGGAACCCGTGACCTGGTGATGGTGTGAGCCCACTCCGGGGCTCGGCCGCACCCTGGCGAGGTCGTCGCCTGGTCCTGCTCCAGGGAGGCGTCGTCTACTCGCCTGCACATCCCTTCAGCACTGCGATGCTCATCGACGGCGACACCATCGCGTGGATCGGCGAGGACACAGCCGCCGACGTCCACCGCGAGGCCGCCGATGTCGTGGTCGATCTCGACGGGGCGTTCGTCGCGCCCGGATTCGTCGACGCCCACGTGCACGCGACCAGTACGGGGCTGAACGCCGACGGTCTCGACCTGTCCGATGCGGCCTCGGCCGACGACCTGCTGACGGCACTGCGCTCCCATGCACACGCGCACCCCGACGGAGTCATTCTCGGGCACGGCTGGGATGAGACGTCCTGGGTCGATCCCCAGCCGCCAGCGCGCGATCAGATCGACGCGGCTGCTCAAGGGCGACCTGTCTACCTGTCCCGCATCGACGTCCACTCCGCCCTCGCGAGCACGGCGATCGTCGACACGTGCCCGGGCATCGACCTGCTCCCCGGGTGGAGCGCCAGCGGCCCGCTGAGCCGACAGGCCCATCACCGCGTCCGGGACCGGGCACTGGCCTCAGTGTCGTCCGCCCAGCGCGGACGAGCGCACCGCGCACTGAGGCGCCAGGCCGCCGAGCACGGCATCGTCGCGGTGCATGAGATGGCAGGGCCGAGCATCTCCAGCATCGATGACCTTGACTCGCTGCTGAGCCTTGCCGACTCAGAGCCAGGGCCTCTCGTGGCCGGCTACTGGGGGCAGCTCGCGCGCCAGGGCGGTATCGCCGTCGCGCGCGAGGTCGGTGCCGCGGGAGTGGCCGGCGACCTGTTCATCGACGGTGCCATCGGCTCGCGCACCGCCTGTCTGCACGAGCCCTACGCCGACGCCCCCGAGAGCACCGGCACCTGCTTCGTCGACGTCGAGACTGTCGTCGAGCACCTGGTCGCAGCGACGCGCGAGGGCATGCAGGCGGGATTCCATGTGATCGGCGATGCCGCGTGCTCGATCGTCATGGCCGGTCTGCGGCGCGCTGCCGACGAGGTCGGTGCCGCAGCCATCCGCGCGGCAGGACATCGGGTGGAGCATGCCGAGATGCTCAGCGACGACGACATCAGTGCCCTGGTGGAGTTCGGAGTCACGGCATCGATGCAGCCGATGTTCGACGCCCTGTGGGCGGGCCGGGCAGGCATGTACGAGCAGAGGCTCGGACGCAGCCGGGCGGATCGCATGAATCGCTTCGCCGACATCGTGGGTGCCGGAGGGATGCTCGCCTTCAGCTCCGACGCCCCGGTGACCGGGATCGGACCGTGGGCGGCCATCCGCGCCGCCATGCATCACAGCAACCCGGCACAGTCCATCTCGGCCCGAGCCGCATTCTCGGCGCACACCAGGGGCGGGTGGCGCGCCGTCGGCGTGCCCGGGGCCGGAGTCCTGGCGCCCGGAGCACCAGCCCATCTGGCGATCTGGCGGGCGGAGGAGCTCGACGTCCAGGCACCCGATGCGCGCATCAGCGGGTGGTCGACCGATCCGCGGTCGGGCACACCGGCGCTGCCGGTGCTGGATGCGCACGACGCCATGCCCGCCTGTCTTGCCACCGTCGTCGCTGGCACGGTCGTGCACACCACAGGCGAATGCGACTGGTGATGAGCGCACCCCGCCCACTGCTGAGGCTGCCCGTCGCGGTCGTTGTCGCGCTGCTCGCCGGCGCGGTGCTCTCCACGGCCTTCGCGCCGATCGCCTTCGGCGCCGGGGCACCTGTCGGTGTGGCTCTGCTCGCAGCCTCGGTATGGGGTGCCCGGGCACGGCGAGGTGTGGGCCTGGGCCTGGTGTCCGGACTCGCCTTCTTCGTACCCCTGCTCTACTGGATGATCATCATCGGCATCGATGCCTGGCTGCTCCTGGCTCTCGAGTGCGCGGCGTGGAGCATGCTGATCGGACTGGGTACCGCCCTCGGCTCACGCCTGCCGCTCGCCCCGATGTGGATCGCGTCCTCATGGGTGCTGGCCGAGGCCCTGCGGGGTCGGATCCCGTGGGGCGGGTTCCCGTGGGGGAGCCTGTCCTTCTCCCAGCCCGACACCGTCCTGGGGGACTGGGCCGCCATCGGCGGGACTCCCGTCGTGACGTTCGCCGTCGCACTCGTGGGGTCATGCCTGACCGCGCTGGCCGTGCACCTGTCCTCGGGCCGCTTCCGTCGTGCGGGCATCACCGGGCTGGTTCTCGCCCTCACCCTGCTGCTCCCGACCGTGCTCACCCCGTGGGCCACTCCGGACGGCAACGGGGCGACGGCCACCGTGGCGATCGTCCAGGGCGGCACTCCGCAGACGGGCATGGGCGCCATGGACGTGCGGCGCGCGGTGCTCGACAACCACGTCGACCAGACCCTGGCCCTGGCGGCCGCCATCGATGCGGGTCAGCAGGAGCGCCCGGACTTCGTGCTGTGGCCGGAGAACTCCTCCGATCTGGACCCGTTCGCCGATCCCGCCGTCGCCGACGACATCACCGCCGCTGCACGAGCCGTCGGCGTCCCCATCCTCGTCGGCGCGGTGACCACGAGCCTGGACGACCCCGACGAGGCTTGGAACGTCGGCATCGTCTGGGACCCGGCGGCTGGCCCCACGGACATGTACGTCAAGAACCGACCCGTGCCCTTCGGGGAGTTCATCCCGTTCCGCGAGCAGCTGGCACCGCTGATCGGCCGGTTCGAGCGGGTACCCCGCGACTTCGCCCCGGGCGACCGGCCGGGGAACCTGACGATCGGGGGAGTGGCCGTCGGCGACGTCATCTGCTTCGAGATCGCCTACGGCGACGTGGTCGACTCCGTCGTCGACGGAGGAGCGGAGGTGATCACCGTCCAGACGAACAACGCCACGTACGGCGGCACCGCCCAGCCCGAGCAGCAGCTGGCGATCGAGCGCATGCGAGCGACGGAGACCGGGCGCACGGTTCTGGTCGCCGCGACGTCCGGCATCTCCGCGGTGATCGCCCCCGATCGCACGGTCCTCGAGCGCATGGATGACACCGAGGTGGGCTGGCTGGTCGTGACCGTTCCGCTGGTGTCCGATCCCACGTGGGCCACCGACTTCGGCAGGTCCGCCGAGTGGCTCATGGTGTCGCTCTCGATCGCCCTGTTCGCGGTCGCGATCGGGAGCCGCGTCCGGCGGGCTCGACGCGCAGGCGAGCCGGCGGCAACAGACGATCGCCTAGGCTGATCCAGTGACGGCAGACGACTTCAGCGATCTCGGTCGCATCGTGGTGATCATCCCGACGTTCAATGAGCGGCCCACCCTGCCCGTCATCGTGAGTCGGGTCCGCGCGTCCGTGCCGGAGGCGCACATCCTGGTCGCGGACGACAACTCGCCCGACGGCACGGGCGAGATCGCCGACGACCTCGCCGCACAGGACGATCACGTGCACGTCATGCACCGCCTGGGCAAGGAAGGCCTGGGAGCCGCCTATCTCGCGGGGTTCGCGTGGGCTCTCCAGCAGGGCTACGACGTCGTCGTGGAGATGGATGCCGACGGCTCCCACCAGCCCGAGCAGCTGCCGCGTCTGCTCGACGCGCTTCGGTCAGCGGACCTCGTCCTCGGCTCGCGCTGGATCCCCGGCGGACGTACCGAGAACTGGCCGGTGAGCAGGCAGCTCATCTCCCGCGGCGGCACGGCGTACACACGCCTGGCTCTCGGCATGCCGATCCACGACGCGACCGGCGGATACCGCGCCTTCCGGGCCGGCACCCTGCGTGCCCTCGACCTGCACGAGGTCGCCTCGCAGGGCTACTGCTTCCAGATCGACCTCGCCTGGCGAGCGGTGCAGCGCGGGCTGACCGTTCGCGAGGTGCCCATCACCTTCGTGGAGCGCACGGCCGGCGCCAGCAAGATGAGCCGCAGGATCGTCGCCGAGGCACTCTGGCGCGTGACGATCTGGGGTATCGACGACAAGGTGACCCGTGTGCGCCGACGCGCACACGAGAGGCGCCGCCGCGGGCAGGCGCCGAGGAACGGCGCCCCCTCGTGAGGGGCTGGCTGAAGGTCCTGCTCGTGGCCTACCCGATCGTCGAGGTGGCGACCGTGATCGTGGTCGCGCAGTGGATCGGCTGGGGCTGGGCCCTGCTCCTCGTGGTCATCGGCATACCCGTCGGCATCGGCATCATGCGCAATGCCGGGGGAGCGGCGATGGCCGACCTCCGCGAGGCTGCCGCCACCGGAGTGCCGCCCACCGAGCAGGGCCGCCACGCCACGACCATGCTGGCCGGGGGACTTATCGCGGTTCCGGGCTTCTGGACGGACCTGCTCGGTCTGCTCCTGCTCGTACCGCCGACGCGGGGGATGTTCCGGGCCCGCGCCGGGGCCTGGATCAACGCGCGCATGGCGACACTGCGCATGCCCGGGGTCTACGACCCTCGCGGATTCTCCGGGGACGTCATCCAGGGCACCGTCATCCGCACGGATGACGGTGCCAGCCCTCACTCCGGACCCTCGACCCGCACCGATCCACCCCGCGAGCTGACCTAGTCGCCCGGACGCGAACGGCGTCCGGGGATGCTCAGGCGCTCTTGCGAAGGTCGGCACCCTGCTGCTCGTGGAGCAGCGCGAGACGCTCCTCCAGCAGGGCCTCGAGCTCGGCGATCGTGCGCCGCTCGAGGAGCATGTCCCAGTGGGAGCGCTGATGGCGCTCGGGCTTCGGCTCGGGTGCCCGCACATCGGGACGCATCGCCTGAAGTCCGCAGCGGCAGGTCCACTCGTAGGGAATCTCCTCCGCCTCGATCGAGAAGGGGATGACCGTCCGGTGGCCGCTCTCGCACACGTAGGTGATCGCCAGGCGTTCGGCAGGCACCACATGCGCGTCGTTCTCGTAGCTCAAGGCGCCCAGTCGGGTGCCGCGCATCGACTCGCTCATGTCCTGTCCTTCCGTTCCGGTGTTGCCTCCGGCAGCACGTGTCAACTCTGCGATGCCACCGGGGTGACACCTCTGACGAGGCTGGTATTCCCCTCGTTCCGTCAACCATGCCGCGGCGATGTAAGGATCAGGTAAGGACAGAGGACGGAGAACGGTCAGAGATCACGCGTGACCGGTCTAGGTGTCCGTCTTCCGGACGCCCGAGGAACCTCGCACGCGAGGTCAGTCGGTGCCGGCCTCCATGGCCGCCCGGGCCAGGCTCTCCCCGTCAGTGCCGCCCGCGGGGGAGGGAGTGATGGCGTCAGCGGACCCGGGCTCGAGGTGGCCGACGAGTCGGGCCTGCCCGGCCGGGAGCAGCCCCTGGCCGGCGTACAGCTCGAGCTTGGCGCGCGAGTCGGCGATGTCGAGGTTGCGCATGGTCAGCTGGCCGATGCGGTCGAGCGGGCCGAAGGCCGCGTCCTCGGTGCGCTCCATGGACAGCTTGTCCGGGTGGTAGCTCAGGGCTGGTCCGGTGGTGTCGAGGATCGTGTAGTCCTCGCCGCGACGCAGTCGCAGCGTGACCTCGCCGGTCACCGCCGAGGCGACCCATCTCTGCAGCGACTCGCGCAGCATCAGGGCCTGCGGATCGAGCCATCGTCCCTCGTAGAGCAGGCGACCTAGACGACGGCCCTCCGCGTGGTAGTTGGCGATGGTGTCCTCGTTGTGGATCGCGCTGAGCAGTCGCTCGTAGGCGATGAACAACAGCGCCATCCCAGGAGCCTCGTAGATCCCGCGGCTCTTGGCCTCGATGATCCGGTTCTCGATCTGGTCGGCCATGCCGAGTCCGTGGCGACCGCCAACCGTGTTCGCCTCGTGCACCAGATCGACCACTGTGGCGAAGGACCGACCGTTGATCTCGACAGGACGGCCCTGCTCGAAACGGATCCGGACATCCTCGGTGGCGATGGGCACCGACTCATCCCAGAAGGCCACGCCCATGATCGGCTGCACGATCTCCATCGACGTGCCCAGTTGCTCGAGCGTCTTCGCCTCGTGGGTCGCGCCCCAGATGTTCGCGTCCGTGGAGTACGCCTTCTCCGTGCTGTCGCGGTACGGAAGCCCGTGGGCCACGAGCCACTCGGACATCTCCTTGCGGCCACCGAGTTCGGCGACGAAGTCGGCGTCGAGCCAGGGCTTGTAGATCCGCAGTTCCGGGTTGGCCATGAGTCCGTAGCGGTAGAACCGCTCGATGTCGTTGCCCTTGTAAGTCGAGCCGTCGCCCCAGATGGCGACGTCGTCATCGCGCATGGCGCGCACGAGCATCGTCCCGGTGACGGCCCGGCCCAGGGGAGTGGTGTTGAAGTACTGGCGTCCGCCTGACCGGATGTGGAATGCCCCGCATGCGAGCGCGGCGAGTCCCTCCTCGACCAGTGCCGCCCGACAGTCGACGAGCCGGGAGAGCTCGGCGCCGTACGCGAGTGCTCGACCGGGCACGGAGGCGATGTCCGGCTCGTCGTACTGGCCGATGTCGGCGGTGTACGTGCACGGGACGGCGCCCTTGTCGCGCATCCAGGCCACGGCCACCGAGGTGTCCAGGCCACCGGAGAAGGCGATGCCGACGCGCTCGCCCACGGGCAGGGAGGTCAGTACCTTCGACACGGCCCCAACCCTAGGGGCCACGCGAACGCCAGAGCCCACGGGGGAGCAGCGCGTCGGGCGCGCACTCACCGGTTGCCGGGCACGCGCTAGCGTCCCGACATCGACTCCGGCGGCAGCGGTGTCGACCAGCGGCGACGAGGAGGGGCCATGGGCCGACCGACGGGGTCCTGGGACCTCGCCGTGGCGGCGGGGATCCTGGCCGTCGCCGCCCTCGTCATGGCTCTGGCTCCGGGTGGGGCACTTCTCGCCCTGACCCTCGGGATCGTGGCCCTGGGCCTGGCCTGCGCCAGCGTCCTGCTGCCCGGACGGGCCACCCGCGTCGGCGCGGTGATCGGGCTGGCCGCGGTCGGGGTCCTGATCCTCGGGTCCGTGCGGCTGGACGCTGTGGGGGAGTCCGCCCCGTCCGCAGGACCGACCCCGGGCGCCACGAGCACCTCCGGCTCCCCCGACGCGACGTCCGCCTCCACGGCCTCACCACCGACTGCTGCGGTGCAGCAGATCGACCCCGATGCGACGGTCGTGACGTACGAGATCGCCACAGACGGCATGAGCGTGACCCACCTGTCGTACGTCGACCTCGTCGACGGGCAGACGACCATGATCGAGCAGCTCGGAGTACCGCCGCCGTTCCACCACGTCGTCGTGGTTCCGCCGGGATCGCCGGTCGACCTCACCGACCTGTCGGTCACCGGAATGGGAGGTGCGTCCTCGCGCCGGACGATGTGCACGGTGACAGTCGACGGCAGCACGGTGGCCCGCTCGTCAGCCGATGGGGCCTACGGCCTGGTGACGTGCGCGGTGCCGCCCTCGTGAGGGAATTCACCTCATAGAGCCGATAATGTGCATTATGACAATCTGTAACCGCATGAGTCATGCGGCTCCCACGTGCGGGGCCGATCGGGAAGTCCGCGGCCGGGGACTGCCTGACCGCGCGTCGATGCACGCCTGACGTCCTGGCGACTCCCGTAGCCTGACCGGATGGTGATCGACGACCTGGGCCATCCGCTGGAGCGATCGACACCGGCACGCCGCGTGGTGTCGCTCGTACCCTCGATCACCGAGTCCCTGGCCTCCGTCGACGCGAATGCCATCGTGGGCGCGACCGACTGGTGCACCCACCCGGTCGATCTGGCAGCCCAGCGGATCCGTGGCACCAAGAATCCTGATCTCCGCGCCATCGTGGGCCTCTCCCCCGACATCGTCATCGCGAATCAGGAGGAGAACCGCGCGCTCGACGTGCGCCGCCTGCGGGACGCCGGCATTGCCGTCTGGGTGACGCGCATAGAGACGCTGGACGCGGCGCTGGACTCCCTGCACCGGGTCTTCACCGACGCGCTCGGGTGGTCCGTTCCGTCGTGGCTCCCGGCGGCACGGACGGCCTGGTCCGCTCCGCCGACGGTGAGCGGACTCCGCGCGCTCGTACCCGTGTGGCGCGACCCGTGGATGGTCGTGGGGCGCCAGACCTTCACGGCGGACCTGCTGCGACGACTGGGGTGCGATGTCGTGCCTGCCGGTGGAGACGCTCGGTATCCCACGGTCGCTCCAGGCGACCTCGATGACCTCGGCGCAGATCTGGTGCTGCTGCCGGATGAGCCCTACGTCTTCACCGACGCCGATGGCCCCGAGGCCTTCGTCCGAACCCCCACAAGACTGGTCAGCGGACGCATCCTCACCTGGTACGGACCCTCCCTCGCCACGGCCCGCCCCTACCTGGAGTCGGTGCTGGCCCGGGCATGACGCGGGCCCCACCTCCGTCAGGAGATGGGGCCCGGCATCGACGGTCGACTAGGAGCTGAGCGCCTTGGCCTTGAGCGAGTCGAACTCGGCCTGGGAGATCGTGCCGGAGTCGAGCAGCGCCTTGGCGGAGGCGATCTGGTCGGCCGGCGAGACACTTCCGACGGCCGACTGGATGTAGGCCTTCTGTGCCTCCTCGGCCGCCTTGACCTGGGCCTGCCGACGCTGAGCCATGCTGCCGCCGCGGGCGATCAGGTAGATCAGGGTGGCCAGCGGCGGGACGATGATGAGGAAGAGGATCCAGATCGCCTTGGCCCAACCGCCCATCGTGTGGTCGCTGAACAGGTCGAACACGACCATGACCCAGACGAAGATGAACATGAACAGGATGAACAGCCAGAGCAGGGTCAGCAGGAAGCTGCCGAAATCGTCGTACACGAAGGTGCCTCTCTTTTGGGTATGACGCCTCAGGACGCGTCGTCACCGAAAGGCTAGCGCGTGGCTCGAGGCGAACACGTACCGGCCGCTAGACGCCCGCGAACTCCTCCGGCCGAGGGCAGGAGCACACCAGGTTGCGGTCACCGTAGGCGCCGTCGATGCGCCGTACGGGTGGCCAGTAGCGGTCCTGCTCCATCCCGGGAACGGGGTAGGCAGCAACCCTCGCGGGATACGGGTGCCCCCACTCGCCGATCAGGCACTCGGCCGTGTGCGGGGCGTTGCGGAGCGGATTGTCGTCGACCGGCCACTCCCCCGACTCGACACGGGCGATCTCGCGGCGGATGGCGATCATGGCGTCGCAGAACCGGTCCAGTTCAGCGAGGTTCTCGCTCTCCGTCGGCTCGACCATGAGGGTGCCCGCGACCGGGAAGGACATCGTCGGGGCGTGGAAGCCGTAGTCGATGAGCCGCTTGGCCACGTCGTCGACAGATACGCCCGACGACGCGGTGATCGGACGCAGGTCCAGGATGCACTCATGGGCGACGAGCCCGTTGGACCCCGTGTAGAGCACCGGGTAGTGGTCTCGCAGCCGAGCCGCGATGTAGTTGGCGTTGAGGATGGCGACCTGGGTGGCACGCAGCAGGCCCTCCGGACCCATCAGCCGGATGTAGCCCCACGGGATCGGCAGGATGCCCGCACTCCCCCACGGTGCGCCCGAGACCGGCCCCACCCCCCCGTCGACGTGTCCGCGGCCCAGCGGGCCAGCCTCCGGTCGCAGCGGATGCGACGGCAGGAAGGGTGCGAGGTGCTCGCGCACCGCCACGGGACCCACGCCCGGGCCACCCCCGCCGTGCGGGATGCAGAAGGTCTTGTGCAGGTTCAGGTGCGACACGTCGGCGCCGAACTTGCCCGGCTTGGCCAGCCCCACGAGCGCATTGAGGTTCGCACCGTCGACGTACACCTGCCCGCCAGCGTCGTGCACCGCCGCGCAGATGTCGCCGATCGCCGTCTCGAACACGCCGTGGGTCGACGGGTAGGTGACCATCAGGGCCGCGAGCTGGTCACCGTGCTCGTCGATGCGCGATCGGAGGTCATCGATGTCGACGTTGCCCTCGTCGTCGCAGCCGATCACCACTACCCGCATGCCGGCCATGACGGCGCTGGCCGCGTTCGTGCCATGTGCGCTGCTCGGAATGAGGCAGACATCGCGGTGGGACTCCCCTCGCGACCGGTGGTACGAGCTGATCGCCAGCAGGCCGGCGAACTCCCCCTGCGACCCGGCATTGGGCTGCAGGCTCACCGCGTCGTAGCCGGTCACCTCGACGAGCCACGACTCGAGCTGACGGATCAGCTCGACGTAGCCGCTCGCCTGGTCCAGGGGTGCGAAGGGATGGATGGACGCGAAGGACGGCCAGGTGATCGGCTCCATCTCGGTGGTCGCATTCAGCTTCATGGTGCACGAGCCGAGTGGGATCATCGACCGGTCGAGGGCGACGTCGCGATCGGAGAGCCGACGGATGTAGCGCAGCATCGAGGTCTCACTCCGGTGCATTCCGAACACCGGATGCTGAAGGTAGGGCGAGGTGCGCTCGAGGGCCCCGGGAATGCCGAGGCCGGTCACCTCGACCACCGCCGCGTCCTCGAGTGACACGGCAGCCGGATTGATCATCGAGTAGGCGCGCCACAGGGCCTCGAGCTGCTCACGAGTCGTGGTCTCGTCGACCGAGACCGAGACGGTGTCGGCGTCGACGCGGCGGATGTTGATGCCCTCGCGCAGCGCCGCCGCGACGAAATCGTCCGCCTGCCCGGGCACCGACCACCGCACGGTGTCGAAGAACGCGGTGCTGGCAAGCGCGCCGCCGGACTGCTGGACGGCCGCTGCGAGCAGCCGGGCGTGGTCGTGCGTCCGCTCGGCGATCCGGCGCAGGCCCTCCGGCCCGTGGTAGACGGCGAACATGGACGAGATGACCGCGAGCAGCACCTGGGCCGTGCAGATGTTGCTCGTCGCCTTCTCCCGGCGGATGTGCTGCTCGCGCGTCTGCAGCGCCAGGCGGTACGCCGGGCGCCCATCCGCGTCGACACTGACGCCGACGAGTCGTCCGGGCATGCTGCGCTCGAGCCCGGCACGCACGGCCATGAAGCCCGCGTGCGGACCGCCGAACCCCATCGGCACGCCGAACCGCTGGGCAGACCCGACGACGATGTCGGCGCCCAGCTCCCCGGGCGGGGTGACGAGGGTCAGGCTCAGCAGGTCGACGGTGACGACGGCCAGCGCACCTCGGGCATGGGCCGCCTGGATCAACGGGGCGACGTCGCGCAGGCGTCCGGACGTACCCGGGTTGCTGACGATGACGGCGGCCAGGTCGCCCTCCGGCAGTCCGGCATCGAGGTCGGTCACGAGCAGCGTGATCCCGAGCGGCTCCGCACGGGTCTGCAGCACCGCGAGGGTCTGCGGGTGGGTGTCGGAGTCGACCGCGATGATCGTCGCGCCGCGCACCGAGCGGACGGCCAGCGCGAAGGCCTCCGCCACGGCCGTCGGCTCGTCCAGGAGGGAGGAGCCCGCGACCGGAAGGCCGGTGAGGTCCTCGATGAGCGTCTGGAAGTTCAGCAGGGCCTCCAGGCGACCCTGCGAGATCTCCGGCTGGTACGGGGTGTACGCGGTGTACCAGGCCGGGTTCTCCAGGATGTTGCGTGTGATGACGGCCGGAGTGTGCGTCTGGTGATAGCCGAGACCGATCATGCTCGTGACGACGCGGTTGAGGTCGCCCAGCGCCGCGATCTCCATGATCACCTCCGGCTCCGACACCGCCGGAGGCAGGTCGAGTGCGTCGTGCCAGCGGATGATCTCCGGGACGACGTCCGCCGTGAACGTGTCGAGGTCCTGGTAGCCGAGAGTGCTGAGCATCCGCGACTGCTCGGTGGCATCGGGGCCGATATGGCGTGACGGGAATTCGGTGCTCATGGCGTCCTCACTGGTCGAGCACGACGCGCGTGCAGGGAGAGCAGGCGCGGATGCACCTGCTCCTCCCCCTCTGTCACCGCGCGAGCGCGACCTGAGAGCTTCACCGGCGAACCGGCTTTCACCGTCGGTAGGGACGCATCCCTTTTCCAGAGGTGCCTCTCCCGAGCGGTCCTCGTTGCCTGAGAGGTTGTCGGGGAGATTGCTCCTTCGGCGCCTGCCTGACCGGGGTCAGACAGGTCTCTCCCGCTCGGGATCAGACAGCTTGGCCAGCCTAGCGGCCATCAGCCGACTGAGCGACGCGCGCGCCGTTCGGCGAGTTCGTCGGAACCGGCCTCCGGGGCGACGTGGTCCCCATCCGGACGCTCACCCGGCAGGGCGGCCAGGGTGCCCTCGACCTCCCGCCAGACGCTGCCGACCGCGATGCCGAACACTCCCTGTCCCCCGCGCACGAGATCGATGACCTCGTCGGCGCTGCGGCACTCGTAGATGCTGGCGCCGTCGCTCATGATGGTCAGGCCCGCGAGGTCGTCCCCATTCCGCTCGGCGAGGTGGTCGACGGCGGCTCGGATGTTGGCCAGCGACACACCCGTGTCGATGAGCCGCTTGACGATGCGCAGGATCAGGATGTCGCGGAACCCGTACAGCCGCTGGGAGCCAGAACCCGAGGCGTCGCGCACAGAGGGCGTCACGAGACCGGTGCGCGCCCAGTAGTCCAGCTGGCGGTAGGTGATGCCGGCCGCGGAGCAGGCCACCGGGCCCCGGTATCCGATGCCCTCGGGCACCGGCCGCAGGGTGGACTCGTCGAAGAGCACACCCTGGGAGCGGGCTCCCTGCGCCGGATTCGCGCCCTCTGCACCCACTGCTGCCTCCTCCATCGGGCCGGTTCGTCAGCCTAGTGCGCACCTGCCGCACTCGACCTTCCCCGTGCTGATCCCTGCACTGTCCTCGATGCCGGCATGGCTGCCGACCTGCTGCGGCCCCAGCAGCCTGTTACAGGAGTGGCTGATGAGACGGGTGTGACGTTAGGGCGTGCTCCGAGGGGGGTCAACGACGGTCGACGGCGTGTCGACGTCCAATGTCTCAACCTCGCCATGAGGGTGACGGATCAGCCGAAGTCCTCCGGCGACACGTGGTCGAGGAACTCCCGGAACTGCTGGACCTCGTCCTCCGCCGAGGGTCCCTCCTCGTCCTCATCGGGGATCTCGATGCCCGCAGCCTCCAGCACCGCCTCGGCCCCCTTGATGGAGGTGCCCGTTCGCAGGGCCAGGGCGATGGCGTCGGAGGGCCGGGCGCCGACCTCGGTGCCGTCGGCGAAGACCAGCAGCGCGTAGAACACCCCGTCCTCCAGGGCCGTGATCCGCACCTCAGCCAGCTCCGCCCCGAGAGCGTCAAGCACGTCGCGCATGAGGTCGTGGGTCAGCGGCCGGGGTGGCACGATCCCCTGCTGGGCGTAGGCGATGGCGGTTGCCTCGACAGCACCCACCCAGATCGGCAGGTAGCGCCCACCGGCCCGCTCACGAAGCAGCACGATCGGGTTGTTCGAGGGCATCTCCACCCGAACACCCACCACATCAAGATCCAGCACGGCTCCAGACTAACCCCGCGACCTGCAGGACGCTTCAGGCTCGGCCCCCACGGATCAGGTCGGCGCGCAGGAGGGCCGCGTGGAGCTGGACGAAAAGCGATGCCAGCTCGCGCACCACCTCCTGCTGCCGCGCCCGGCCGTCCCGGTCGCGCGGCTGGGAGAAGGGTGTCGCCATCTGCTCGATCACCCCCGTCTCGCGATCGGTGACGACCCGGAAGCTCCGCAGGTGCCGTGGCTCGATCCCGAAGGCGCTCAACCGGGCGATGACCTGCAGGATCGCCAGGGCGTCCTCGTCGTAGTGACCGGCAGCCGACGCCCAGACCACGCCGATCCCCTCCAGCTGCGCGACGTACGACTCCTCGAGCGCCACCGCCTCGGCCAGCTCCCCGCGTGTCATGCGTACGCGTCCGGAGCCGGCACGGAAGTCATCGGCACGCAACCCCGTGCCCAGGATCGAGGCAGGGGCCTCCGACTCGACCCTGGCATCACCCTCGTCGAGCGCCTCGCGGATGACCTTCAAAGGCAGGTACTGATCGCGCTGCAGTGTCAGGACGGCACGCAGCCGGTCGACATCCCGCTGCGCGAAACGGCGATAGCCAGACGCGGTTCGCTCGGGGCACACCAGACCCTCTGCCTCGAGGAACCTGATCTTGCTGATGGTGACGTCGGGGAACTCGCGCTTGAGCAGCTGCAGGACCTCGCCGATGCTGATGGTGCCGCTGATGGCATCAGCGCTCGGACGTGCTGCCCGCTCTGTCATGACCCTTGATCGACGCCGAGGAGCAGGATGAAGCGGAACTTCCCGATCTGCACCTCGTCGCCACCCGACAGGCGACGGTCATCGACTCGCTCGCGGTTGACGTAGGTGCCGTTCAGACTGCCGGTGTCACGCACACTCCAGCCCTCGGCACCGTGGCGGAACTCGGCATGGTGCCGGCTCACGGTCACGTCATCGAGAAAGATGTCGGCTTCCTCTGATCGACCCACGCGCATGACCCCCCGGGATGGATCGAGCGTGAACTCCTGACCCTCGGCTGGCCCCCGGTGCACGACGAGCAGGGCCGTCCCGGACGGCAGATCGAGCTGGCGCCCGGAGCCGACCGCGGAGATGGCACCCGAGCCCGTGGCCGGGCCGGGCTGGAAGACGGCGGAGGTGTGCTCGATGCTCTCGAAGTCCGCAACCTCCAGCGGCGCACCGCAGGCGCCGCAGAAGCGGTCGTCTGCGTCCGCACGATGGCCGCAGCGGGAGCAGTCCATGATGCCTACGCCTTCTCGACCAGCGCCCGGTAGTCCGCGGCCGTCAGGAGCGTGTCGAGTGCCGAGGCATCGTCCGGCTGGATCTCGACCATCCATCCCGAACCGTAGGGGTCGGAGTTGACGGTCTCCGGACTGGAGTCGAGGTCGCCGTTGACTGCCACGACGCTCCCCCCGACGGGGGCATAGACGTCGCTCACGCTCTTGGTCGACTCGACCTCACCGCACGTGGCGCCTGCCTCGACCCGGGACCCGACACCGGGCAGCGACACGTACACGATGTCGCCGAGCGCCTCCTGCGCGTAGTCGGTGATGCCGAACACGAAGGTTCCCGCGTTGGTCGCTCGAACCCACTCGTGCTCTGCGGTGTAGCGGAGCTCATCGGGGTGCATGGTTCCTCCCTGGGTTCGAGGCCGTTGTGGTGAGGCGGTCGACTCGTGTCACGGGTTCGCTGTCACAGGCACTGTAACGGAGATGGTCAGGTTCGGGTCCGACGTCGTGCCGAATTCGGCACCGCGCGTGCGGACGGACTCCGCCAGACCTCCCGGGATGCTCATCGCCGCGCCCATCGTCTCAGGCTCGCCGATCGCCACGATCGCGAAGGACCTGCCCAATGGCGTCCCGCCTACGGTCACACCGTCGGCGGAGTCCGCGAACCACGTGTCGACCGTGACCCGGGTCTGCCCGACCTGGATGGCCTCAGCACCGGCGTCGCGCAACTCCTGGACGGCGTTGACCAGGATTCCCGCATCGATGCGACCCTCGGGATCGTCGATGGAGATCTGGACGCCTGCTCCGGAGACTGGCGTGGTGCCCGACATGACGCGCAGGGCATCAAGCTGACGTCGGGCCTCGGCGAGGGCCTCGGCGGTCGAACCGGACTCCAGGTCGCGCTGCAGTTCCGCGAGCCGGGATGACTCCTCCTCCAGTCGCACCTGTCGGGCGGAGAGATCGTCGAGCACCTGCACCAGATCCTCCGTCCGGGCATTGCGCCATTGGCTCTCGTCGTCCGATGGCGACATCACGACGACGGTGATCAGCAGCCCCAGCAGCAGGAACAGCGCACCGATCATCAGGTGCGGACGACTCGGCTGGTACGCGAGTCGGCGCAGCAGACCTCGGCCGGTCTCGGCGGCCTCGAGATCCGCGTCAGCGATGGACGTGGTGGTGCCCTCGGGCTGCGACGCAGGGCGACCCGCCTCGGCACTCATTGTCATGCCCTGAACAGCAGGCGCCGGATGGCGGCGGCATTCGCGAAGATGCGCATCGCGAGCACGACGACGACACCGGTCGACATCTGCGCGCCGACGCCGAGCTGGTCACCGAGGAACACCAGGAAGGAGGCGATCAGGACGTTGGACAGGAAGCTCACGGCGAAGATCCGGTCATCGAACCGCCGCTGCAGAAGCGCCCGGAAGCCACCGAAGACGGCATCCAGCGCAGCCACGATGGCGATGGGCAGGTAGGGCTCCAGCCACAGCGGGATCTCCGGATGCCACAGGATTCCGACCGCCACGCCTACCAGCAGGCCGATGATGGCGATCATTCGCGTGCCCCCGAGATCGTTGCGCTGTCGGGTGTGCGGACCTCACCCTCCGGCAACGCTACGACACGATCCTCGATCACGGACACGAGGCCGTAGTCGCTGCCGAGATCATCGAGCAGCTGCTGGAGCCCGCCATCCGAGCCGGTGGCTCCTACAGCGCTCACCACATAGGGCCGATTGAGCGGGTGGTAGTTGACGAGGATGGCATCGCCGGCCCCGCGAATGGCGGTCGTCTGCGTGAGGCGCTGCTCGTTGACGGCGACGCCGACCGCACCCAGACGCCACAGCTCGTTCACGATCGACTGGATGTCACGGTCGAGCACCCGGTTGAGCGAGCCGGGCTCGGCATCCGGAGCGTCGTCGATCGTCACGACGACTCCCGGGCCGCTGACCTCGGAGATTCCGCTCATGGCACTGAGCTCTCGCAGGAGCGACGACTCCGCCGATCCCTCGTCGAACGACAGCAGGTCCGCCTGAAGCGTCTCGACCACCGCCGCCTGCGCTGCCACCTGCTCCTGCTGGGCGTCGATGCGGTCAGACAGCGCCACCACCCGGGATACCAGCTCCTCGCGGGTCCCCTGACGCTCGTCCAGCGATGCACGCGTCGCCATCACCGCGAGTGCCGTCACTATTCCGAGGGCTCCCACGCCGATCAGCACCAGCACCGACCCGATCGACCGGCGGGGGGCGGAGTCCGGGCGCGTGGGCGTCGGGCCGTAGTCGTCCTCGGTGGCTTCCCTGATGAAGCGCTCGATGACGGTGTTCACGCGTGCCGTTGCCCCGTTTCAGATGTCTCGAGCCGGACCAGCCGACTCCCCGCGCAGACCCGTGTCGTGCTTCGCCTGCTGCACGTAGCGTAGACCGGCCCACCAGTACAGGGCCGTCCCCCACGCAGCAAAGGCCCACCCGAAGGCCAGGGCCCACGCACCGAATGCCGGAACCGCGCCGAGCAGCAGGAGCGGGAACCCCCACAGGAGTGCGAAGGTTGCCGACTTGCCGACGTACGTGACGGGGAGCGCCACCCGGCCCTGTCGCCTGAGTCGGGGAAGAAGTCCCAGCAGCAGCAGGTCGCGCGCGACCAGCACGACAACCAGCCACCACGGGATGATGCCGCGCACAGCCAGGCCGAGGATGGTGGCGACGATGTAGACGCGGTCGACCAGCGGGTCGAGAAGCACGCCCAGGCGGGTGCGCTGATCGAGTCGGCGCGCCAGATAGCCGTCGAACCAGTCCGTCGCCCCCGCGACCACCAGGACGATGAAGGCCCACACATCTGCCTGTTCGACCAGCACCAGCCAGAGGAACAGCGGCACACCGAGAAGCCGGACGATGCTGAGTGCATTGGGCACGGTGAGGATCCGGCTCTCCGGGTCACCACCGTTCCGCATGGACGTCACGCTATAGCGCCCTGCCCGGCTGATCGCCCGGCTGGTGGCCCGCCTGACTGCGTTGACGAGCCGACCAGCGGCCGTCGCGTCCCTCGACGCTGATGGGCGCCCCGAACGCCGCGGAGACGTAGAGGTCGGACATCACCTCCGGCAGCGGACCGGCGGCGACCACGCGCCCGTGCGACAGCAGGAGCGCGTGCGAGAAGCCCGGCGGGATCTCCTCGACGTGATGCGTCACCAGGACCATGGTGGGCGACGCCGGATCCGCCGCCGCGCGCGCGAGCGAGCCCACCAGTGCCTCCCTCCCACCGAGGTCCAGGCCCGCTGCCGGTTCGTCGAGCAGCAGGAGCTCTGGATCGGCCATGAGCGAGCGTGCCACGAGGGTGCGCTTGCGCTCCCCCTCCGACAGGGTCCCGAAGGTGCGCTGCGCCAGGCTCGACAGGCCCCAGCGCGCCAGCAGTTCGCGCGCCCGCCGCACGTCGACCTCGTCATAGGCCTCCCGCCACCGGCCCGTCACCGACCACGCGCCCGTGAGGACGGCGTCGAGGACGGACTCCGCTGCCGGGATAGTCGCGAGCAGCGCACCCGAGGCCCAGCCGATGCTCTGCCGCAGCTCGCTGACGTCGACGGCTCCGAGCTCCTCCCCCAGGATCCGCACGCGGCCTGACGTCGGATGGAGTCGGGCCGCAGCGATCTGGAGCAGGGTGGTCTTGCCGGCGCCGTTGGGTCCCATCACCACCCACCGCTCCCCCGGAGCCACGCTCCAGTCGATCGAGTCGAGCAGGAGCGTGGTCCCGCGTCGCACCGACACGGCCCGGAGGTCCAGCACGCTGTCCACGCCGCAACCCTAGGACCTCTCACCATGCCCGGCGGACTACCGTGTGAAGGGTGACGGACGACCTCGAGCGCACGCTGCTCATCACCCTGTCCGGGCAGGATCGCCCCGGCGTCACCCGCGCCCTGTTCCGCGCACTGGATCCGCATCTCGTCCACGTCCTGGACGTCGAGCAGATCGTCGTGCGAGGCCGACTGGTGCTCGCCGTCCTCGTGGGGGCGAGCGACCTGAACTCGTCCGGACTCCAGGCCGCCGCCGCTTCAGCCGTGCAGGTGGGCAGCGAGCTCGGCATGGACGTCCAGACGCAGTTCGGTGCCGACGAGGACAGCGAGCGTCGGCGGAACAGGGTCCACGTCACCATCCTGGGAGCACCTCTGATGCCCGGCGCGATCGCGGCCGCGGCGGCGCTCATCGCCGATCGCGGTGGCAACATCGACCGGATCCGACGCATCGCCTCGTACCCCGTCACGGCCCTGGAGTTCCAGGGATCCGGAGTCAGCGTCGACGAGATCCGGCGACCGCTCGTGGAGATCGCGTCGACGCACGGTGCCGACATCGCCGTCCAGGAGGCAGGCCTTGATCGCCGAGGCCAGTACCTCGTCGTGATGGACGTCGACTCGACGTTCATCCAGGACGAGGTCATCGACCTGCTTGCAGAGCAGGCCGGAGTCGTCGGTCAGGTGGCGGCGATCACAGAGCGGGCCATGGCGGGCGAACTCGACTTCGAGCACAGCCTCCGCGAGCGCGTCGCCCTGCTGGCCGGACTCCACGCGACCGTGCTCGACACAGTCCGGGAGCGCATCACGCTCACTCCCGGGGCCCGGACTCTCTGCCGAACGCTGAACCGCCTCGGCTACCGCATCGCCCTCGTGTCAGGGGGGTTCACCGACATCATCGCCCCCATCGCAGCAGACCTCGGTGTGACTGATGTCCGAGCCAACACGCTGGAGATCGCAGACGGCCGCCTGACCGGCCAGGTGATCGGCCCCGTGATCGACAGGCTCGGCAAGCGCACCGCGCTGGAGTCCTTCGCGATCGACTACGGCATTCCGATCCGGCGCACCATCGCCATCGGCGACGGCGCGAACGACATCGACATGCTCGAGGCAGCGGGGCTGGGCATCGCGTTCAACGCCAAGCCGGCAGCACGTGCCGCCGCCGACACCTCCGTCAACGTGCCCTATCTGGACAGCGTGCTCTTTCTCATGGGCATCACCCGGGAGGAAGTCGAGTCCGCGGACGCCCGGGACGGGATCACCCCCGCAGAATCGCGAAAGAGCTGACGTCGAACGAGCCGACCGCCTGAAGGGAGTCGTCCCAGGCCTCGGACGTGCTGAGCACGGCGACGCAGCTGGTCGGGAACTTCGCCAGGGCCTGCGCCCGCAGGGGGCTGGGTCGACCCAGCTCGGCGACGAGCTGAGGCAGTCCGGGGCTGTGCCCGACGAGCACGATGGTCTCGACCTCGGGGTGATCGCGCACGACCTCGCGCAGCGCCCAGGGCGACGCCTCGTAGATGCGATCGTCGGTCTCGATGCGCACTGAATCCCACGCATCACTGAGGCATGGTGACGCGGCGGCCCAGGTCTGCTGCGTTCGCAGCGCACTGGAGACGATGACGACAGTGGTACCCGACGGTGTGACATTCGCCGCCAGCCAGCGCCCGACCTCGGGCGCATCACGGCGCCCCCGGTCGTTCAGTGGCCGCTCATGGTCGGCGACCCCCGGCGGATAGTCGCTCTTCGCGTGCCGGATCAGCACGAGCCGATGCGCGGGCATCAGGCACCCTGCGAGTGAACCCCACCGTCGACGTGCACGATCTCGCCGGTCGTCGCAGGGAACCAGTCGGACATCAGCGCCACGCATGCCCGTGCCGCGGGCACCGGATCGTCGAGGTCCCACGACAGCGGGGCCCGTGTGGTCCAGACGTCCTCGAACTCGTCGAAACCGGGAATGCTCTTGGCCGCCATGGTGCGGATCGGCCCCGCCGCGACCAGATTGACCCGGATCCCGGCCGGCCCCAGATCCCGCGCGAGGTAGCGGGCCGTGCTCTCGAATGCCGCCTTGGCCACGCCCATCCAGTCGTACTTGGGCCAGGCGACCGTGGCATCGAAGTCCAGTCCCACGATCGACGAGCCCGGGCCCAGCAGCGGCCGCGCCGCGACGGCGAGGGCCTTGAGGGAGTAGGCCGACACATGCACGGCCGTGCTCACGTCGTCCCAGCCGGTCTCCAGGAAGCGGCCGCCCAGCGCCGCCTCCGGGGCGAACCCGATCGAGTGCAGGACACCGTCGAGCCCATCCACATGCTCACGAACCCGCCCGGCCAGTGCCGCGAGGTCGTCGCTGCTGGTGACGTCGAGCTCCACGATCTCGGTGGGCTGCGGGAGTCTTCCGGCAGAACGCCGGGTCAGACCCATCGTCCGACCGAACGAGGTGAGGACGACGACCGCGCCCTCCTCCTGCGCAAGTCGAGCCACCTGGAAGGCGATCGACTGGTCCGTCAGGACGCCCGTGATCAGGATGCGCTTGCCCTCGAGCAGTCCCATCGCGGACCGTCTCCTCTCACCCCGATCACGTCGGGGTCTTGTGCCCGCCCCGGCGGGGGCGGCGCGACCGGTTGGTCAGTGACCCATGCCCAGGCCACCGTCGACGGGGATGACGGCACCGGTGACATAGCTCGCCGTCGCCAGGAAGGACACCACATCAGCGACCTCCGACGGCTGAGCATAACGAGCAAGTGGGATGCCACTGAGGATCGCTGCGCGCTGTGCGTCGTCGAGCTCTGCCGTCATGTCGGTCTCGACGAATCCGGGCGCAATGACATTCACCCGGATGCCGCGCGAGCCGACCTCGCGCGCCAGGGATCGGGCGACGCCGACCAGCCCAGCCTTGGACGCCGCGTAGTTCACCTGTCCCGCGGAGCCCAGCAGACCGACGACCGAGCCCACGAGCACGATGCTGCCGGTCTTGGCGCGGATCATGCCCTTCATCGCGCGACGGGCCAGCCGGATCGAGCCGGCAAGGTTCGTCTGCAGGACCATGTCGATGTCCTCGTCGGACATCCGCATGAGAAGTGTGTCGCGCGTGATCCCGGCATTGGCGACGAGGAGGGTCACGGGACCCACACGCTCCTCCACCTGCGTGAACGCCTCCTCGATCGATGCCGGATCGCTCACATCGAGCCGGACGGCGTCGAGGCCGTCCGGCGCCTCACCGCTGCGCGACCCGACGACCACGGACCACCCGTCCTGCCGGAGGCGTTGGGCCGTCGCCAGGCCGATGCCGCGGTTGCCCCCGGTCACCAGCGCGATCCCGCTCACGTCTGCCATGTCACGACCTGCCGTCCCGCACGCATCCCAGCCCCTCACGCATCCGACAGTCGGGAGCCGATCTTGACCGTCACCTGGAAGTGGTCGACGGCACCATCGCGGATGTAGCCGCGGATCCCGGTGACCTCGAACCAGTCGAGGTTGTCGACCGTCTTGGCCGCGCGGGCGACCGCGTTGCGGACCGCCTGGTCAACGCCGTCCCGCGAGGTTCCGACCACCTCCGTCAGCGCGTACGTCCGTTCCGCCATGTCGCCCCTCCCTGCGTTCGCAGCCCGACCCGTCCGATCGAGCGCCGGTGCCCATCTTGGCCTACCGTTGGATCATGCCGAAGGGAGAGCCCGGGGAGGTCTTCACCATCACGGAGGCCCAGAGGGGCCTCAGTGTGGAGCAGGTCGGGCGTCAGCGCCGCTACCTGGTCTCCATGGGCATCCGCACCGCCTGCGTTCTCGGGGCGATCCTCGTCCCCGGATGGCCCCGGTGGGTCCTTCTGGGGGGCGCCGTAGTGCTGCCCTACCTCGCCGTCGTGATCGCCAATGCCGGGCGTGAGAACGACGAGCCCGGAGAGGTGGGTGTCGCCGAGCAGGGTCGGGCGGCCCTCCCCGCTCCCGGACTCGCCCTCGACTACCGGGCCAGTGATGAGCCCGTCTTCCAGTCGGGACGCGACTTCCACCGGGAGGACCCGGGCCTCGACGTCGTCGTCGACATCGTGAAAGACCCCCGACGTTAGGCTGAGTCGGTGATCTGGCCGCTGCTTCGCACGCGCCGCTGGATCGGCTTCACGGCCGTCGTCGTCATCGCGATCGTGGCCTTCGGGCTCCTCAGCGCCTGGCAGTGGAGTCGGGCAGAGGACCGGCGCACGGAGCGCGTGGCGCTGGAGTCCTCGCTGAGCGAGCGGCCGGTCACCTGGCTGCAGGCCGCCGAGCTCACCCGCGATGGATCCGACTGGATACCGGTCCAGGTGACCGGCACCTACGATCCCGACGCCCAGGTGGTGGTCCGCAAGCGTCCCCTCGACGCGCGCAACGGGTTCTGGGTCCTCACCCCGCTCCGCACCGCTGACGGCGATCTGTGGGTGAACCGGGGCTGGATCCCGGCCGGCGTGGACGCCCTCAGCACCCCTGACCTCCCCGCGCCTCCGGAGGGGGAGGTCATCATCGCCGGGCTCATGCGCCCGGCACCCGCCTCCGATCCTGACAGCAACGAGGGCCTGCCTCCCGGACAGGTCGCCGACCCCGATCCCCGACTGCTGCCGCGAGCAGGCGCCCTGTCCGATGCCTACCTGCAGCTCACATCGTCCGACCCGGCGCAGCAGGACGTCACGACCCTCGGACTGCCAGAGATCGACGACGGCCGCAACATCTCCTACGCCGTCCAGTGGGCGCTCTTCGCCCTCGTGGCCCTGTCCGGCTGGTACTACTTCCTGAGACGAGAGGCGTCCGAGGACGCCAGTCCGGCAGACGAACCCGTCGGGACGCAGTGATGGACCTCGACCTGAACGGCCGCTGCTACATCGTCAGCGGTGGCAGCAGCGGACTCGGGCGTGCCACTGCGGAGACTCTGGTCGCCGAGGGCGCTCGCGTGGTGGTTGCAGCACGAGACGCAGATCGCCTGGCCGCAGTGGTGGACCACCTCGGACCCTGCGCCGTCTGTCATGCGGGCGACCTCGCCGACCCCGGCCTGGCTGACGAGCTCGTGCGCGTGGCCCTGTCGACGTACGGGCGCCTCGACGGGGGTCTCATCAGCGTCGGCGGCCCGCCCGCCGGGACGGTCATGGGAACCAGCGACGAGCAGTGGCAGTCCGCTTTCGGCTCCGTGTTCCTCGGGTCCGTCCGCCTGCTTCGGGCGATCTGCTCCGCCATCACCCTTGACGACCGGGCCGCTGGATCGATCGCCGTGGTGCTGTCGACCTCTGCGGTCGAGGTGTTCGCCGGCCTGTCGACCAGCAATGGCCTGCGCCCGGGGCTGGGCATGATCGTCAAGGACCTTGCCGACGAGGTCGGACCCTTGGGCATCCGCGTCAACGGGCTTCTGCCCGGCCGAATCGCCACCGATCGGCTGCGCCAGCTCGACGAGGCGACCGGGGATGCCGATGCGGCCCGTGCACGCACGACGGCCACGATCCCGCTGCGCCGGTACGGCGACCCCGCCGAGTTCGGACGGGTCGCGGCATTCGTCCTGAGTCCCGCAGCCGGCTACCTCACCGGAAGCCTCGTCCGAGTCGACGGAGGCGTGACCCGGAGCCTCTAGTCCAGGCTCGATGCCGCGCCGAACTGTGCACGGTGCAGGTCCGAGTAGAGCCCGCCGCGCTCGAGCAGCTCGGCATGAGTCCCGCGCTCGACCACGCGACCGTCGTCGACGACCAGGATCTGGTCGGCCCGCTGAATGGTGCTCAGGCGATGGGCGATGACGATGGAGGTCCGACCCACCAGAGCCTCGTCGAGGGCCCGCTGCACGGCCACCTCGCTCTCGCTGTCCAGGTGGGCCGTCGCCTCGTCGAGGATCACCACGCGGGGCGCCTTCAGAAGCAGCCGGGCAAGGGCGATCCGCTGCTTCTCCCCACCCGAGAGCCGATGCCCACGGTCGCCGACGACAGTGTCCAGGCCCTCGGGCAGCTGGTCGATCAGCGGCAGGATGTGCGCCGCCGAACAGGCATCGCGGAGCTCCTCCTCCGACGCGTCCGGGCGCGCGTAGAGCAGGTTGGCCCGGATGGTGTCGTGGAACAGGTGCGCGTCCTGCGTGACCACACCCACACTCTCGCGCAGGGACTCCAGGGTGACGTCGCGGATGTCGACCCCGCCCATGAGGATGCGGCCGGCAGTGGGGTCGTACAGCCTCGTCACCAGACCCGTGATCGTCGTCTTTCCGGCGCCGGAGGGGCCCACGAGAGCCGTCAGGGTCCCCGAAGGCACATCGAAGGACAGGCCGGCCAGGACGTCGCCGGACTCGGTCTCGGGGAGGTCGCGCGCCACGGACTCCAGGGAGGCCAGGGACACCTCCGATGGCAGCGGATACCGGAATGTCACGTCATCGAATCGCACGGAGAGTGCACCGGTGGGCAGAGGGCCGGCATCCGGGGAGTCGACCACCATGGGCGTGAGGTCCAGCACCTCGAACACGCGCTCGAAGCTGACCAGCGCGGTCATCACGTCGACCCGCACATTCGACAGGGCTGTCAGCGGCCCGTAGAGCTGGGCGAGCAGCCCCACGAGTGCCAGCAGTGTCCCGATGGTCAGGGCTCCGGACACGACGAGATTTCCGCCCAGTCCGTACACGATCGCCGTCGCGAGCGACGCGACCAGGGCAAGACCGGTGAAGAACCACCGATTCGCCATCGCCATCTTCACTCCGATGTCACGCACACGACTGGCCCGCGAGGAGAACCCGGACGCCTCGACCTCTGGCCTGCCGAACAGCTTCACCAGCAGTGCACCTGCGACGTTGAACCGCTCATTCATCTGAGTGCTCATGTCGGCATTCAGGCTCATCTGCTCGCGCGTGAGGACCTGCAGTCGACGCCCCATCCATCGAGCAGGAAGCAGGAACAGGGGAACCAGGATGAGCGACACCACCGTCACCTGCCACGACAGGGCGAACATGGCGATGAGGACGATCGTCGCCGAGATGAGGTTGCCGAGAACCCCGCCGAGAGTGGACGTGAACGCCTGCTGCGCCCCGATGACGTCGTTGTTGAGCCGTGAGATCAGGGCACCTGTCTGCGCGCGCGTGAAGAATGCGATGGACTGACGCTGCACATGGTCGTACACCTCGGTCCGCAGGTCGAAGATCAACCCCTCACCGATGCGCGACGAGTACCAGCGGCTGACGAGCCCCAGCGCAGCATCGACGATGGCCAGGGCCGCCATCATCAGGGCCGTCAGGGTCACCACGCGCGCGTTACCCTGCGAGATCCCGTCATCGACGAGCCTGGGCACCAGCAGGGGCTGCGCGACGCTGAGCAGGGACACCAGCACCAGGGTGATCAGGTACAGGATGATGATCGGCTTGTAGCGGCTCGCGTATCCGAGGATCCGCCGCACGAGGGCCCTGTTGAGCTGACGCGTCGTGATGTTCCGGTCGCGGGTCATCGACCGGTACGTCAGCCACGCATGCTCCATCGACATCTCAGGTCGTCCCTGTGTCGGCACCCAGCAGTCGGGCCAGCTCACGCAGTCGACGGATCTGCGCGGCACGCTCCCGCGCCAGCTGATCCGTCTCGCTCGCCGCGCCATCCAAGAGGGCCTTGAGCTCTCCCACCGCGCCGGGGAGCGCTGCGTGGATGGGGTCCGCGATCTCGGCCACGACGGCGTCCCACTCCCCTACCGGTGCCCTGCGGACGGCGATCCCGAGCGCCACCGCCTCGTCCGCCTCGACGTAGCGTCCCGTCGCGCAGATCTCCAGGGCCCGCGAATAGCCCACACGCTCGACCAGTGGGGCCGAACCCCCGAGATCGGGCACCAGGCCGAGAGAGGTCTCGCGCATGGCGAAGCGGGCGTCGTCCGCCACCACGATCAGGTCGCAGGCGAGGGCCAGCTGAAACCCTGCTCCGATCGCATGGCCCTGCACGAGGGCAACCGACACCTGCGGCACCTTCCGCCACCACGTGAACGCGGCCTGGGCCTGGCGGATGAAGGCGTCGATATCCGTGTCGCTCCTGGAGGCGAGGGCCGGCAGGGACATCTCCCCCGGCACCCCGTCGGGGGACAGCATGCGGCGATCGAGCCCCGCCGAGAAGCTCGGCCCCTCAGCCCGGAGGACGATCGTCCGCACGTCGGGAGTCAGCGCTGCCTGGGCTGCGGCCAGACGGCGCCACGTGGCCGGGGTCTGCGCATTGCGCGCACCAGGATTGGCGAGAGTCACCTCGAGCACGTCGCCGCGTACGCCGACGCGCACGTCCGAGTCAGCAGTGTCCGTCATGTCAGCTCTCCCATCAGGCCAGTTCGACCAGGTCGGCGTACGAGTCGCTCCACAGATCCTCATCCCCGTCGGGCAGGATCAGGACCCGTTCGGGCCCGAGAGCCGCTACCGCACCGGGATCATGCGTGACGAGGACGACGGCCCCCTCGTACCGCGCCAGTGCGCCGAGCACCTCCTCCCGGCTGGCCGGGTCTAGGTTGTTGGTCGGCTCGTCCAAGAGAAGCACATTCGCACCGGAGACGACGAGGCAGGCCAGGGCCAGGCGGGTCTTCTCCCCTCCGGACAGCACCCCCGTGGGCTTGTGGACGTCATCACCCTGGAAGAGGAACGAGCCCAGCACGGTCCGCTGGCGGGTGTCGTCGAGGTCGGGCGACGCCGTGCGCATCGTCTCCAGCACCGTGGACGTCGGGTCGAGGGTCTCGTGCTCCTGCGCGTAGTAGCCCACCACTGCCCCGTGCCCGGGCACGACCTTGCCGGTGTCCGGCGCATCGACGCCGGCGAGGATGCGCAGGAGTGTCGTCTTGCCGGCCCCGTTGAGCCCGAGGATGACGACCCTCGTGCCCCGGTCGATCGCGAGGTCGACATCGGTGAACACCTCCAGCGAGCCGTACGAGCGCGAGAGTCCTGTCGCCGTGAGCGGAACACGTCCGCAGGGCTTCGGGTCGGGAAAGCGAAGGGCGGCCACCTTGTCCGCGCGGCGCTCACCCTCGCTGGCTCCGAGGATGCGATCCGCCCTCTTGAGCATCGACTGAGCGGCCTTGGCCTTGGTCGCCTTCGCGCGCATCCGCTCGGCCTGGCTTCGGAGGGCCTCGGCCTGCTGCTCGGCGTTGCGCCGCTCACGCCTGCGACGCCTCTCGTCGGTCTCACGCGCAGTGAGATAGGCCTTCCAGCCCATGGCGTACACGTCGACCTCGCGACGGTTGGCGTCGAGGTGCCACACCTTGTTCACAGTGTCCCCGAGAAGTTCGGTGTCATGGCTGATGACGATGAACCCGCCCTCGTAGCCGGCCAGGAAGCTGCGCAGCCACCGGATGGAATCGGCATCGAGGTGGTTGGTCGGCTCGTCGAGCAGCAGGATGTCGGCTCCTCCGAACAGGATCCGCGCAAGCTCCACGCGCCTGCGCTGTCCGCCCGACAGCGTGCCCAGCGGCTGGCCCAGCACGCGCTCCGGGAGTCCGACACTCGCCGCGATGGCCGCCGCCTCGGACTCCGCCGCGTATCCCCCGAGCGACTCGAACTCGGCCTCGGCCCGCGCGTAGCGGGCGATGATGCGCTCGCGCTCCTCCTCGTCCTCGGTGGCCATGGCCAGACTCGCCTCATGCATCCGGCGCACCGCACCGTGCAGCCCGCGCGCTGACAGGATGCGATCACGTGCGATCTCCGCCGGATCCCCTGAACGAGGGTCCTGCGGCAGGTAGCCGACCGTTCCGCTCGAGTGCACGGAGCCGCCGGCGGGCAGGGTCTCCTTGGCGAGGATCCGGGTCAGGGTCGTCTTGCCTGCCCCGTTGCGACCCACCAGGCCGATCCGATCGCCCTTGCCCACCCGCAGGTCAGCCGACTCCAGCAGGAGTGTGGAACCGGCTCGGACCTCGAGTCCGGTGGTGGAGATCATGACTAGCCAAGTCTAGGCGCGAACGCGCATGCACCCTCACTGGCCGCCGCGGCGTGCGGCGTCTGGGTGCCAGGGGGCGGTGCGTGACCTCAGACGTTGAACCCGAGGGCGCGCAGCATGTCGCGCCCGTCGTCGGTGATCTTGTCCGGACCCCACGGCGGCATCCACACCCAGTTGATGCGGAAGTCGTCGACGACCTCCGACAGGGCGGACCGCGTCTGATCCTCGATCACGTCCGTGAGCGGGCACGCCGCGCTGGTGAGGGTCATGTCGACGGTGGCCACGTTCGCGTCATCGATCGTCACCCCGTACACGAGGCCGAGGTCGACCACGTTGATCCCGAGCTCAGGGTCGACGACATCCTTCATGGCCTCGATGACGTCATCCTCGGTAGCGATGCTCATGTACCGTCCCTCTCCTCAAGCGTGCCGATGCCAGCCTTGACCTGGGCGTCCTGAAGCGCCATCCACGGGAGGAGGGCGCACTTGATGCGTGCCGGGTACTTCGCCACGCCGACGAAGGCCACTCCGTCGCCGAGCAGATCCTCGTCGGGTTCCGCCGAACCCTTGCTGTGCATGAGTTCGACGAAGGCGTGCCGCACGGAGTCGGCGTCAGCGACATCCATGCCCTCGACCATCTCAGCCATGACGCTCGCCGATGCCTGTGAGATCGAGCAGCCCTGGCCCTCGTAGCCCACGTGCAGGTGTCCGGTGTCGTCGAGATCGATCTGGACCGTGACTTCGTCCCCGCACGTGGGATTGACCTGGTGCGACTCCCCGCGTGCAGAGGCCAGCAGGCCGCGACCCCGCGGGTTCTTGTAATGGTCGAGGATGATCTCCTGGTAGAGCGACTCCACATTCACGTCAGACTCCGAAGAAGTCCTGGGCTGCGCGGATGCCCGCAACGGCCACGTCGATGTCGGCGGTGTCGTTGTAGAGGTAGGTCGACAGGCGGGTCGTCGCCGGCACGTCGAACCTGCGGCAGGTGGGCCATGCGCAATGGTGGCCCACCCGCACGGCGACACCACGGTCATCGAGGAACTGTCCCACATCGTGCGGATGGATTCCGTCGACCACGAAGGAGATCGCGCTACCACGATCGACTGCCGTACGCGGACCGACCACACGCACCCCACGCATCTCCTCGAGACGCCCCAGTGCGTAGGCCGTCAGCTGATGCTCGTGTGCCTCGATGGCCTCCATGCCCACGGATTGCAGGTAGTCGACCCCTGCTGCCAGGCCGACAGCCTGCGCCACCATGGGCGTCCCGGCTTCGAACCGCTTCGGCGGCTCGGCATAGGTGCTGTGCTCCATGAAGACGGTCTCGATCATGGACCCGCCGGTGATGAAGGGCGGCATCTCGCGCAGGACATCGCGCGATCCCCAGAGCAGCCCGATGCCCGTCGGACCGAGCATCTTGTGGCCGCTCCAGGCGACGAGATCGGCGCCGAGTCCAGTGATGTCAACCGGCATGTGCGGGATGGACTGGCATGCGTCGACGACACCCAGGGCACCCACCTCGTGCGCCCGCGCCATGATCGTCCGGACCGGGTTGATGGTCCCGAGGATGTTCGACTGGTGGACGACCGAGACCAACCGCGTGGAGGCGTCGATCACCCGGTCGAGTGTGTCCATCTCCAGGCGACCGTCGTCGTCGACCCCGATCCAGCGCAGGGTCGCACCGGTCTTGGCGCACACTTCCTGCCAAGGGACGAGGTTCGCGTGATGCTCCATCTGCGTCACCACGATCGTGTCGCCGGGTCGGAGCACGAAGCGCTCGTTCACGGAGCCCGGCGCATGCTGCGCCTTGGCCGTGGCGTTCGAGAACGCGTAGGCAGCCAGGTTCAGGCTCTCCGTCGCATTCTTGGTGTAGATCAGGTCGTCCGGATGCGCTCCCACGAAGCCGGCGATGCGCGCCCGGGCCGACTCGTAGGCGTCGGTGGCCTCCTCGGCAAGCTGATGCGCACCCCGGTGGACGGCCGCATTGCACGAACGGTAGAAAGCCGACTCTGCCTCGAGGACCTGCTCCGGCTTCTGGCTCGTCGCCGCACTGTCGAGGTACACCAGCGGCCGCCCGTCCCGGACAGTCCGGGACAGGATCGGAAAGTCCCGTCGGATCCGCGGGACGTCGAGGACGTCAGTCACGATGCGACGGATCCAACGAAGCGCTCGTAGCCCTCCGACTCCAGTACGGATGCGAGCTCTGGGCCGCCGCTCTCGACGATGCGGCCGTCGACGAACACGTGGACGAAGTCCGGGTGGATGTAGCGAAGGATGCGTGTGTAGTGGGTGATGAGAAGGGTGCCGGCACCCGTCTCCTCGCGGAATGCGTTGAACCCCTCGGACACGACCCTGAGCGCATCGACGTCAAGACCGGAGTCGGTCTCGTCGAGGATCGCGATCTTGGGCTTGAGCAGGGACAGCTGGAGAATCTCGTGCCGCTTCTTCTCGCCGCCGGAGAAGCCCTCGTTGACATTGCGCTCCGCGAACGCCGGATCCATCTGGAGCACGCTCATGGCGTCCTTCATCTCCTTCATCCACGTGCGGAGCTTCGGGGCCTCACCCCGGGCCGCGGTGGCGGAGGTGCGCAGGAAGTTCGACACGCTCACCCCGGGGATCTCGACGGGGTACTGCATTGCCAGAAACAGGCCGGCCCGCGCCCGCTCGTCGACCGTCATCGTCAGCACGTCCTGACCGTCGAAGGTGATGGACCCTGACGTCACGACGTACTTCGGGTGCCCGGCGATGACATACGCCAGCGTCGACTTGCCGGAGCCATTGGGGCCCATGACGGCATGCGTGCTGCCCGAGGCGACCGTGAGGGTCACACCGCGCAGGATCTCGCGTGGGCCGGCGTCGGTCAGGACCGAAGCGTGCAGGTCGGTGATCGCGAGTGTGCTCATCGTGCGTCCTCATCTCGGGGAGCGGAATCGTGCGAAAGGGGTACGGGGTCGATCTCCAGGACTGCGGTATCGCCGGAGCCGACGATCCGCGTTCGGTAGGTTGCGACCGGCTGGGTCGCAGGTGGGGTCAGGGGGCGCCCCGTCCGCAGGTCGAAGGCAGAGCCGTGCAGCCAGCACTCCAGGGTGCAGCCCTCGACCTCCCCCTCGGACAGCGCCACGTCGGCGTGGGAGCAGCGGTCCTGCAGGGCAAAGACATCATCATCGATGCGCACGACGGCCATGGCCACCCCGTTGACGACCACACGACGAGCCTGGCCGACCTGGAGATCGGACATCTGGCAGGCGACCTCGAAACTCACTCGGCAGCCTCCAGATCCTGCTCGAACTCAGGATCCATGCCAAGTCGCTCGGCGATGCGTGACAGCACGATCGATCGCCAGGGACTGCTGCCGAGACGGCTCAGGACGTCTACGAAGAACCCCCGCACCACCAGCTGACGCGCGACGGCCTCAGGGATACCACGGGCCTGCAGGTAGAACAGCTGCTCGTCGTCGAATCGACCCGTGGCACTGGCATGACCGGCACTGATGACGTCACCTGTCTCGAGCTCCAGGTTCGGCACGGAATCGGCGCGCGCGCCGTCGTCGAGGAGCAGGTTGCGGTTCATCTCATACGTCTCGGTGGCGACGGCATCACGGCGAACCACGACGTCACCCACCCAGACGGTGTGGGTTCCGGCTCCGCTCAGGGCGCCCTTGTAGACCACGTTGCTCGCACAGTGGGGCTGCTCGTGCGACACGAGGATCCGATGCTCGACGTACTGGCCGGCGTCCGCCAGGAAGGCGCCGAGCAGGGTCGCACTGCCGCCCGGCCCTGCATAGGTCACCGAGGGAAGAGTGCGCACCACGGAGCCACCCAGCGTGATGGTCGAACCCGTGAAGCGGGCATCTCGCCCGACCCGGGTCGGCCAGTGCCACAGTTGGACGTTCTCGCGCGGCCCGTCGATGACCGACAGCATCGTGAGGTCGGCGCCGTCGCCGAGCTCGGTGACCATGACCCCGCTCATGTCGGATCCACCCTCATTGAGGACGACCACGGTGGCGCGTGCGTGGGCACCGATGCGCACATCGACATGAGCATGCGCCCGGGGCGCATCGGCGGCGAGCCGGACCACGATCGGCTCGTCCACCAGCGTCTCAGCCGGGACCCGGACCCGGATCGTCGACCGCGCGCCGGTCCACGCGACCACGGCCGCGCGATCGGTCGGCAGCCAATGCCCCGCATCCGCGGAGTCGAAGTCGTCGACCGACACGTACGGCGCGGCTGCCGCGACGACGGCCCCCGCCTCGGCATCGGGCTCGAGCAGACCGGCGAGGCGGTCGACCGGCACGAATCGCCATTCCTCCTCCCGCCCGGTCGGGACATCGAAATCCTCCAGGGAGGACGAGGCCACGCGAGGAGCGAGGTCGAGCGGGGGTGCGACGAGTGAGGTCACCCCACGGCTCCTTCCATCTGCAGCTCGATGAGGCGGTTCAGCTCCAGCGCGTACTCCATCGGGAGCTCGCGAGCGATGGGCTCGATGAACCCGCGCACGATCATGGCCATGGCTTCGTCCTCGGTCATGCCCCGGGACATGAGGTAGAACAGCTGGTCCTCGCTGACCTTGGACACTGTCGCCTCGTGACCCATCGACACGTCGTCGTCGCGGACGTCGACGTACGGATAGGTGTCGGAGCGCGAGATGTCGTCGACGAGAAGGGCATCGCACTTGACGGTGCTGCGTGACCCGTGCGCACCCTCCTGGATCTGCACGAGGCCGCGGTAGGACGTGCGCCCGCCGCCACGTGCCACGGACTTGGAGATGATGTTCGACGACGTGTTGGGTGCCGCGTGCACCATCTTGGCGCCTGCGTCCTGGTGCTGGCCTGCACCCGCGAAGGCGATCGACAGGGTCTCCCCCTTGGCATGCTCGCCGGTCATCCACACCGCGGGGTACTTCATGGTCACCTTCGACCCGAGGTTGCCGTCGACCCACTCCATCGTGGCGCCCTCATGGGCCACCGCGCGCTTGGTCACGAGGTTGTAGACGTTCGTCGACCAGTTTTGGATGGTGGTGTAGCGGCAACGCCCGCCCCGCTTGACCACGATCTCGACGACCGCCGAGTGCAGCGAGTCGGTCGAGTAGATCGGAGCGGTGCATCCCTCGACGTAGTGCACGTACGCGTCCTCGTCGATGATCATGAGCGTGCGCTCGAACTGTCCCATGTTCTCGGTGTTGATCCGGAAGTAGGCCTGGAGCGGGATGTCGACGTGGACACCCTTGGGCACGTAGATGAACGACCCGCCCGACCACACAGCCGTGTTGAGGGCAGCGAACTTGTTGTCGCCCACCGGGATCACCGTGCCGAAGTACTCCCGGAAGAGATCCTCGTGCTCGCGGAGCCCGGTGTCGGTGTCGAGGAAGATGACGCCCTGCTCCTCGAGGTCCTCTCGGATCTTGTGGTAGACCACCTCGGACTCGTACTGGGCGGCGACACCGGCGATCAGGCGCTGCTTCTCAGCCTCGGGGATGCCCAGCCGGTCATAGGTGTTCTTGATGTCGTCCGGCAGCTCGTCCCAGGATGCCGCCTGCTTCTCCGTCGAGCGCACGAAGTACTTGATGGTGTCGAAGTCGATGCCGTTGAGGTTCGAGCCCCAGGTGGGCATGGGCTTGCGCTCGAACAGCCGCAGACCCTTGAGCCTGAGGTCGAGCATCCACTGCGGCTCGTTCTTCTTCTCGGAGATGTCGCGCACGACCTCCTCGTTCAGGCCGCGTCGAGCGGTGGCTCCCGCATCGTCGGCATCCCGCCATCCGTACTCGTAACGACCGAGTTCGTCGATGGTGGCAGCGGTGTCCTGGGCTGGAGTGCTCATGCCGTGGCCTTTCGTCGGGTGTCGGGATGGGTGGCTCGGGGGGCCGCGTCGGTCGTGCCGCGGCGGGTGGAGGGGACGTCGATGAGGTTCCTGGAGCTCGGGATCACGGCGGTGCACACCTCATCGCCATGGGCCAGCGTGGCCAGTCGCGTCACGTGTCGGTCGAGCACCCGGGACAGCTCGGCGGTCTCGGCCTCGCACAGCACGGGGAACTCCCGGGCGGCGTCGACCACCGGACACGTGTGCTGGCACAGCTGGACGGCCACGTCGCCCATCGGCTGGATCTCGGCGGCGTAGCCGGCGACCGTCAGGACGTCCGCGAGCTCCTGCGGAGTGCAGGCGGAGTCACCCCCTACCGTCGAGGCGAGTGACCGGGCCCGCTGCGCGGCGAAATCCGAGACGGCCTCCGGCCCGAAGGTCGAGTCCAGGTAGCGCAGGGCGGCCAAGGCAAGGTCGTCGTAGGACGACCCGCAGGCGGCCCTGCCCTCGTCGGTCAGTGCGAACACGCTGCCCGGTCGCCCTCTCCCCCGCTTGGGTGTGGGGCCGTAGGGCGCCCGCTCCGAGGCACCGACCAGCCCGAGGTCCACCAGGGCCGACAGGTGACGGCGCACCCCCGCGGGGGTCTGCCCCAGGATCGCCGCAAGGTCGGCAGCCGTCTGGGGGCCGTGCGTCAGCAGGGCGCGTGCCACGCGCTCGGCCGCCTCACCCGGAAATTTCACAACCACATTGTTGCGTAATTCGACTCCCGTGCAAATCCGGGGTCCAACCGGCCCCTATGCTCACGTTCGTGCCTGCCCTGGAGATCCGCGACCTGGTGGTGCGCCAGTCCGGTCGCGCGATCGTGTCCGGCCTGACGCTGACGGCCGAGCCAGGCCGGGTCACCGCCCTCGTGGGACCCAACGGGGCGGGCAAGACGACCACCGTCGATACCTGTGTCGGACTCCGCCGGGGCTTCTCCGGGCACATCGAGGTGCTCGGTGTGAGGCTCCCGGCGGCAACCGACGCCCAGGCCCGGCTCCACCGGGAGGTCGGGGTCATGCTCCAGGACGGGGGCCTGTACTCCACTGCTCGACCGCTGGAGATGGTCCGGCACGTCGCCGCGATGCACCAGGACCCGGAGGATCCGGCGACCCTGCTCGAGGCCCTCGGCATCGATCCGACGACCCGGACGGCACTCCGGCGGATGTCCGGGGGTGAGCAGCGCCGCGTCAGCGCAGCCGCCGCCCTCGTGGGACGACCTCGCCTGGTGTTCCTCGATGAGCCGACCACCGGGCTCGACGCCGTGGGCCGCCGGGCATTCCACGACCTGATCCGGCAGCGGGTGGCCGCCGGGGCCACCGTCCTGCTCACGACGCACCTCATGGACGACGTCGAGCGACTGGCCGACCACGTCGTGGTCATGTCAGCCGGCCGAAACCTCGCCGAAGGCACCGTCTCCGATCTGGTCGGCAGCGACGACTCCGTCAGCTTCCGCGGCCCGATGCACGTACCCCTTGAGGAGCTCCGCGCGGCACTTCCCCGCGAGTGCATGGTCGTGGAGTCCCCTCCCGGCCACTATCGCGTCACCGGTTCCCTCGACCCGATGGTCCTCGCCGCCGTGGCCGCGTGGTGCGGCCAGCACGGCGTCCCGACGACCAGCATCTCCATCGGACGCCGATCCCTCGATGACGTCGTCAGTGCGCTGGTGGTCGAGACGTGAGGGCCCGCACCGGAGCGGCCCGCCGCATCCGATTCCAAGCAGGGTGGGAGACCCGGCTGCTCCTGCGCAACGGAGAGCAGCTCCTGCTTACGATCATCATCCCCGTCGCACTCCTGCTCGTGCTGACGCTGACCGACGTCCTGCCCCAGGCGACCGGACCGGAGCCTCTGGCGGCTTCGGTGGCGACCGTCCTGGCCGTGTCGGTGATCAGCAGCGCCTTCACCTCACTCGCCATCGCGACCGGCTTCGAACGCCGCTCGGGCGCGCTGCGTCTGCTGAGCACGACTCCGCTGCGTCCCGTGGAGCTGCTCACGGGCAAGGCGCTGGCCACCGTCGCCGTGACCCTCGTATCGAGCATGATCGTGTGCCTCGCCGCCGTGCTCCTGGGATGGCGCCCGCCTGCCGGGTCGCTCTGGCTGGTTCTCGTCCTTCTGCTGGGCATCGCTGCGTGGGCTCCGTGGGGCCTCGTGCTGGCCGGTGCGCTGCGCGCCGAGGCCGTCCTTGCAGTCGCGAACGGCCTGTTCCTCGTCTTCCTGCTCTTCGGCGGTGTCGTCATCCCGTCCTCGTCACTTCCGGCCGGGATGGCGACCGTGGTGGACCTGCTTCCCTCCGGCGCACTCGTGAACGCCCTGTCCTCCGCGCTCACGGACGGCGTCCTCGACGTGGCCGCCACGGTCCTGCTACTGGGCTGGAGCGCCGCGGGGGTTCTCGCGGCGGCGCGCACCTTCCGCTGGACGTAGGGTGATCGTGTGAGCCAGCACGCCACGCAGACACACGCCACTCCGTCAGGGCAGACGGCCCCCTCGGGGCGCAGCACGCGACGCATCCGCGGCATCTACATCGCCAACCTCGTAGCCCAGGCGGGCATCGTCGTGACCGGCGCCATCGTGCGGATCACCGAGTCGGGACTGGGCTGCCCCACGTGGCCCGAGTGCGTCGACGGGTCCATCGCACCCACGTCGACCCAGGAGGAGTCCTTTCACAAGTACATCGAGTTCGGCAACCGCCTGCTGACCTTCGTGCTCCTCGCCCTCGCGATCGCCGCCGTCGTTGCCGCCCTCGTGGATCGGCGGCGTCGGGCGAGAGCCGGGCTCCCCGCGCGCCCTGTCCTGCTCGCCCTGGCGCTCATTCCCATCCTCGGCACCGTCGGGCAGGCCGTCTTGGGCGGCATCACCGTCCTGACCGGCCTGCACCCCCTCATCGTGGGGGCGCACTTCCTGCTCTCGATGGCCATCATCGCCGGCGTCGTCGCCCTCGTCGCGCGATCAGGCGACGACGGTGACGCGACCATCACATGGCTCGTGCCCCGCCCTGTCCGACTGCTCGCCTGGGTGCTGCTGGCCGCCAGCGCCGCGGTGGTCGTCGTGGGCGTCCTCGTCACCAGCACAGGACCGCACAGCGGTGACAGCATGGCCGAGCGGCTCGCCTGGGACCCTCGCACGGTGGCATGGCTCCATGCCGATCTCGTGCTCCTGTTCGTCGGCCTGCTGATCGGCCTCCTCGTCGCCCTGACCGTCGCGCACGCACCCTGGCGGGCACGACGGCGCGCCTGGCTGCTCCTGGGAATCGCGCTCGCGCAGGGTCTCGTCGGGTACACGCAGTACTTCACCGGCCTGCCCGAGGTGCTCGTCGTCATCCACGTGATCGGTGCCGTGCTCGTGTGGATCGCCGCCCTCTTCATCCCACCTGCACTGCGCACCCGCGCCTGATCCGGCCGCCGATACTGCGCTCTCAGGGGACGAACGGGTCCAGCGCAACCAGCAGGAACAGCAGGGCCAGATAGGTGATCGAGCCGTGGAACAGCCGCATGGCGCGGGCGCTCGGATCGGCATCGACATCGCGAACGGTCGACTGCAGTTGGTAGGCCAGGACGAGGAAGGCGGCCCCCAGCAGGACGGCGCCGACGCCGTAGATCCAGCCCATGGACGCCACCGGAATCAGGACCAGGGAGACAGCGACCATCACCCAGGAGTAGCGCAGGATGCTCACCGACACCTGCTGCGGTGTGCGCACCACAGGCAGCATCGGGACACCGGCCGCTGAGTAGTCGTCCTTGAATCGCATGGCCAAGGGCCAGTAGTGCGGTGGCGTCCAGAAGAACACGATCAGGAACAGCACCACAGGGGTCCAGGACAGCGAGTCGGTGACCGCGGCCCACGCAATCAGGACCGGCATGCATCCGGCGGCCCCTCCCCACACGATGTTCTGGGGAGTGCGCCGCTTGAGGATCATCGTGTAGACGATGGCGTAGAACGCGATGGCGACGATGCCGAGAACAGCAGACAGGACGTTGGCCGTGATCACGAGCACGACGGCGCTGAGCAGCGCAAGCACGATGCCCTGCACGACGCCCGCGCGTGCGCTCACCGTGCCGAGGGCCGCCGGACGGTGGTACGTGCGCCCCATGAGGGCGTCGATGTCTCGGTCGTAGACGCTGTTGAACGTGTTGGCGGACCCTGCAGCAAGGGTGCCGCCGACCAGCACGCCGACAAGGGGGACGAGCGGGGGAAGACCACCCGCGGCGAGGAACATGGTCGGGATCGCCGTGGCGAGCAGGAGCTCGACGATGCGGGGCTTGGTCAGGGCAACGTGGGCGCGGATACGGCTGCCCACCGTCACCGCACTGGCCTGATGCACCCGGACCGCCACCTGACTCCGTCCACGTCGCTCGACACCCTGGAGCGTCGATGCCCGGGCTCCTTCACTCTACCTTCACCACGAGGTGGCCGTGGACGGCGAGCACTTCGCTAGGGTCCGAGCATGACCTCAGACTCATCCGGGCCGGGCGCCGGCCACACGCGGAGACTGGACTGGGACGCCGACGACGACCGAGCGGTGGACTTCCTCCGAGCCCTGGCGGCCGACGCCGTCCAGCGGGTCGGCAACGGGCATCCGGGCACGGCCATGAGCCTCGCCCCCGTTGCCTACCTGCTCTTCCAGAAGGTCATGCGGCACGACCCCCACGACCCCGCCTGGCTCGGACGCGACCGCTTCGTGCTCTCCGGCGGCCACACCAGCCTGACGCTCTACAGCCAGCTCTTCCTGTCCGACTACGGCCTGACGATGGCCGACCTCGAAGCCTTCCGCACGGCCGGCAGCCGCACCCCGGGTCACCCTGAGCACGGTCACACCGTCGGCGTCGAGGCCACGACCGGCCCTCTGGGCCAGGGGCTGTCGATGGCTGTCGGCATGGCCATGGCGGCCCGGTACGAGCGCGGCCTGCTGGACCCGGACGCGCCCGCGGATGAGAGCCCCTTCGACCACCGGATCTGGACCATCGCCGGTGACGGTGACCTCGAGGAGGGCATCACCTCCGAGGCATCCTCGCTCGCCGGCCTGCAGAAGCTGGCCGACCTGTGCGTCATATACGACGACAACCACATCTCGATCGAGGGCGACACCGCGATCGCCTTCGACGAGGACGTGTGCGCGCGCTACGCGGCCTACGGGTGGGCCACCCATCGCGTCGACCAGCTCAGTGACGGCTCTGTCGACGTCCAGGCCCTGCACGCGGCCCTGATGAAGGCGGTGGCCGAACGTCATCGCCCGACGCTGATCCAGCTGCGCACCACCATCGCCTGGCCCGCCCCCCACGCGCGCAACACGGCCAAGTCACACGGCTCGGCCCTGGGCGAGGACGAGGTGCGGGCCACCAAGGAGCTGCTCGGCCTGGATCCCGACGCTCACTTCGCCTTCGACGACGACCTCCTCGGCCGGGTTCGCGCGCGACTGCGGCAACGGGTGGACGACCAGCGCCGCACCTGGGACGCCCGCTTCGCCGAGTGGTCGCTCGTGCACCCGGACCGCGCTCTCCTGCTCGAACGCCTCCAGGCCCATGACGTCCCGGAGGGTGTCGACGCGGCACTGCCGGTGTTCGCGGACGGCGGCTCCATGGCCACACGCAAGGCCTCGGGCGAGGTCCTCAACGCCATCGCCGGGGTGATGCCCGAACTGTGGGGCGGGTCCGCAGATCTCGCCGAGTCCAACAACACCACGATCGAGGGGGCGCCCAGCTTCCTGCCGGTCGGACATCCCGGGCCCCACGCCTCCCCCTACGGCCGAGTCGTGCACTTCGGCGTCCGAGAGCACGCGATGGGGGCGATCCTCAACGGCATCGCCCTCCACGGCCTGACCCGACCCTTCGGCGGCACCTTCCTCGTCTTCTCGGACTACATGCGCGGTGCGGTGCGACTGGCCGCCCTGATGCAGACCGCGGTGACCTTCGTCTGGACCCATGACTCCATCGGCCTCGGTGAGGACGGCCCGACGCACCAGCCGATCGAGCACCTCTGGGCGCTTCGGGCCATCCCCCACCTGGCTGTGCTGCGCCCGGCGGATGCGCGCGAGACGGCCGCAGCGTGGCGCGCAACGCTGCACCAGCACGGACCAGTCGGGCTCATCCTGACCCGCCAGAATGTGCCCACCCTTGACGTGCCGGACGACCGTGTGCGCGCGGGCGTGGCCCGCGGCGGATACGTCGTCCGTGCCTCGGACGAACCGCAGGTGCTGCTGCTCGCCACCGGCTCGGAGGTGCATCTCGCCGTCCAGGCCGCGGACGAACTCGAGGCGGCCGGCGTGGGAGCGAGTGTCATCTCGCTCCCCTGCCTGGAGTGGTTCGACGCCCAGGAGCCGGCCTACCGCGATGCCGTCCTGCCGCCGTCCGTGCGGGCCCGGGTCGCGGTCGAGGCGGGCGCCACTCTGGGCTGGTGGCGCTATGTGGGATCGGACGGCCAGGTCGTCGGCATCGACCACTTCGGTGCGAGTGCCGACCCGGCAACCCTCTTCCGCGAGGCCGGGGTCACCGTGGACGCCATCGTGCGGCGGGCGCAGGAGACCCTCGCCGCAACAAAGCGGCACTAGACAAGGAGCATCATGGGCGACTCACCCAACGCGAACCTGGCAGCGCTCACGACCGCCGGTGTCTCCGTCTGGCTCGATGACCTCGATCGTCATCGCATCGAATCAGGTCAGCTGAAGCGCATGATCGCCGTCGACAGCGTGCATGGCGTCACCACGAATCCGACGATCTTCGACAAGGCCATCTCCCAGGGCGCCGACGCCTACGCCGACCAGCTCAAGGGCCTTGCGCGCGAGGGAGCAGACGTCGACACCATCATCCGAGCCCTGACGACTGACGACGTCCGCAGCGCGTGCGACCTGTTCCTCCCACTGTTCGAGCAGACGAACGGTGTCGATGGTCGCGTGTCGATCGAGGTGGATCCACGACTGGCCCACGACACGCAGGCAACCATCGAGCAGGCGCGTGAACTGTGGCGAGTCGTGGATCGCCCCAATGCCCTCATCAAGATCCCGGCCACCCCGCAGGGACTGCCGGCCATCACAGAGGTGATCGGGTCAGGAATCAGCGTGAACGTCACGCTGATCTTCTCCGTCGAGCGCTACGAGGCCGTCGTCGCGGCCTACCTCGCCGGACTCGACCTGGCACGCGAACGCGGCCACGACCTCGCCTCGATCCACTCGGTGGCGAGCTTCTTCATCAGCCGCATCGACACCGAGGTCGACGCCCGACTTCGCGCGATCGGCTCGCCCGAAGCGCTGGCACTGGTCGGGCAGGCGGCCGTTGCCACCGGCCGCCTTGTCTGGGGTGCCCACCTGCGCAGCCTCACCTCCTCCCAGTGGGAGCAGGCAGCGCAGGACGGTGGCGCTCCGCAGCGGCCCCTGTGGGCCTCAACCGGCGTGAAGGACCCGAGCATGGCACCTGCGCGATACGTGCTCGACCTGGTCGTCGACGGCTGCGTCAACACCATGCCCGAGGCGACGCTGCGTGCGGTCGCTGACAACGGTCCGGTGCCTTCCGACACCATCACGGGCACGGAGGCAGCCTCGGCCGCCGTATGGGCGGCCCTGGAGCACGTCGGCATCAGTCAGCAGGATGTGAGCGCAACGCTCGAACGCGAGGGTGTCGCGAAGTTCATCGACTCGTGGGAGCAGCTGCGGGCCACCGTTGCCGCTGCCGCCGCCGGCGACTGACATGCCGGCCCACCAGCAGGCCGAGAACCGCAACCCGCTGCGGGATCCCCTCGACCAGCGCCTGCCGCGTGTCGCGGGCCCCTGCGGGGTCGTCCTGTTCGGGGTGACCGGTGACCTGTCACGCAAGAAGGTCATGCCCGCGATCTACGACCTTGCGAACCGGGGGCTGCTGCCGCCGGGATTCGCGCTGGTCGGGTTCGCCCGCCGTGACTGGGCCGACGAGGACTTCGCCCAGCTCGTCCACGACAGCGTGCGCGAGCACTCCCGCACCCCATTCCGCGAGGAGGTGTGGGAGCAGCTGGCGCAGGGCATCCGTTTCGTCGAGGGCGACCTCGGGGATCCCGAGGCCTATGCGCGGCTCAAGGCGACCGTCGACGACCTGGATGCCACGCGTGGCACCCGTGGCAATCACGCCTTCTACCTGTCGATCCCCCCGGGACTCTTCCCTGTCGTGCTGCAGCAGCTCAAGGTGTCCGGTCTGGCCGAGAACGCACCCGGCTCGTGGCGGCGAGTGGTCATCGAGAAGCCCTTCGGGCACGATCTGGCGAGCGCCGAGGAGCTGAATCGCATCGTCGGCACGGTCTTCGACTCCGGTTCGGTCTTCCGCATCGACCACTACCTCGGCAAGGAGACCGTCCAGAACATCCTCGCCGTCCGGTTCGCCAACACCATGTTCGAGCCGCTCTGGAACAGCAACTACGTCGACAACGTGCAGATCACCATGGCCGAGGACATCGGCATCGGCGGCCGGGCCAGCTACTACGACGGCATCGGCGCCGCGCGCGACGTGATCCAGAACCACCTGCTTCAGCTGCTCGCCCTGACGGCAATGGAGGAGCCGCTGTCCTTCTTCGCCGACGATGTCCGTATCGAGAAGGAGAAGGTGCTGCGAGCCGTGCGCGTTCCGCGCGACATCGCCAAGCACACCAGCCGGGGCCAGTACGCGCACGGATGGCAGGGCGGTGTCCCCGTCGTGGGCTTCCTCGAGGAGGAGGGAATCTCCCCTGACAGCACCACCGAGACGTTCGCGGCCATGCGCCTCGACGTGGACAACCGGCGCTGGGCGGGCGTGCCGTTCTACCTGCGCACGGGCAAGCGCCTCGGGCGCCGCGTGACGGAGGTGGCAGTCGTGTTCAAGCGGGCACCTCATCTGCCCTTCGCGAAGACCGCCGTGCAGGAGCTGAGCCAGAATGCCTTCGTCTTCCGGATCCAGCCCGATGAGGGCATCACGGTGCGGTTCGGCTCCAAGGTGCCCGACACCACCTCGATCCAGGTTCGCGACGTCACGATGGACTTCCAGTACGGCGACTCGTTCGTCGATACGAGTCCGGAGGCGTACGAGCGTCTCATCCTCGACGTCCTGCTCGGGGATCCGCCGCTGTTCCCCCGGCACGAGGAGGTCGAATTGGGTTGGCGGATCCTCGATCCGATCCTGGACTACTGGGCATCGCACGGCACCCCCGAGCAGTACGCGTCCGGCGGCTGGGGACCGAGTTCGTCGTACGAGATGATGGCGCGCGACGGGCGGGGATGGAGAAGGCCATGAGGCCTCGACCCAGTGGCAGGAGAAGGCCATGAGGCCTCGACCCAGTGGCAGGAGAAGGCCATGATCCGGCTCGACGACACCAGCGGCGGAGCTGTGGCGGCGGCCATCGCGGCCGAGCGGCACCGCAACGGATCGCCCGCCACCGGGATGGTGCTGACCCTGCTGATCCTCAGCGACGAGGAGTTCGAGTCGGACGCCACGGCCGGGGCGGTGGCGGCTGCTCGCGAGCACCCGATGCGCATCGTCACCCTCATCCCCCGTCCCAGCCGCCAGGCACCCCGGCTCGACGCGGAGATCGCTGTGGGCGGCGACGACGGTCCGGGAGAAGTCGCCGTCCTCCGCCTCCGGGGCGAGCTGGCCGAGCACGCCAGCTCCGTGGCGATCCCCCTACTCCTGTCCGACACACCCGTGGTCGCGTACTGGCCTGCCGCCGGACCCGATGTCACTGCCGACGACCCCATCGGGCGGCATGCCCAGCGGCGCATCACCGACACATCCACCGCTGACGACATCATCGGCGAGCTCCAGCGCCGCAAGCACGGCTACCGCCCGGGCGACACCGACCTGTCGTGGACAAGGCTGACGCCGTGGCGATCGGCGCTGGCATCGGTGCTGGATCAGGGAAGCCCTCGCGTGACGTCGGTGGCCATCACCGCCGAGGCGGACAACGCCAGCGCCGTGCTGCTGCAGGCCTGGCTCGGCCAGTGCCTGCGGGTGCCTGTCGAACTCACCTCGTCGCGGGGTCCGGGCATCACGTCCGTCGCCATGGCCACTCCGGACGGTGAGATCTCGATCGAGCGACCCTCCGGGGATACCGCGACGCTGCGTCGGCCGGGAACCGCGGACGCCCGCATCGCCATGCCCCGCAGAGGCATTGCCGGCCTGCTGTCCGAGGAGCTCCGCCGGCTCGATCCCGACGAGGTCTACGGGAGCGTCCTGTCGCACCTGAGCCTGCCGTGATCGTCGACGTACTCCGGCACGCGAGTGCAGAGGCCCTGGCCGAGGCGGTTGCCGCGCGCATCGTCACAACTCTGGTGGAGCGCGTCAGCGACGCTGGGATCGCCCACCTGTGCCTGACGGGCGGCGGTATCGGCACTGCAGTCCTGACGGCAGTGCGGGAGTCCCCCGCCGTCGACTCGATCGACTGGCCCCGGGTGCACGTCTGGTGGGGCGATGAGCGGTTCGTCACCGCGGACGACCACGACCGCAACGACGACGCGGCTCGCGCTGCACTGCTCGACCACGTCGACCTCCCCGCAGCGAACATCCACGCCATGCCCGCGCTCGGCCCGGAGCACACGGACGTCGACGCGGCGGCACACGCCTATGCGAACCTCCTGTCCCGATACGCGCGGCCCGATGAGGTCGTCCCCTCGATGGACATCCTGCTGCTGGGCATCGGCCCCGACGGCCACGTGGCCTCGCTGTTTCCGGAGATGCCGGCTCTGCATGATGATCGGCCCGTGGTGGGAGTCCACGGCTCCCCGAAGCCACCGCCCCTGCGCATCACGATGACACTGCCCACGATCTGTACCGCCCAACAGGTGTGGATCCTCGCCTCCGGCGAGACCAAGGCTGCGGCCGTGCGCCTGGCCCTGTCGGACTCCGCAGGCCCCTTCCAGGTGCCGGCGGCCGGTGCGCGGGGTCGGGTGCGGACCCTGTTCTGCCTCGACGAAGCCGCAGCCTCGCTCCTGCCCGCTGGGATGGGCCGGCCTTCCGCGTAGGCCGGCGTGAGGGCTCGGCCTACGCCTCGCCTACTGCTGCGCTCGGCCTACGCCTCGCCTACTGCTGCGCTCGACCTACGCCTCGCCGCGCAACTTGGCGAGGGCCTCCTCCAGGATCGCCGCCCCATCCTTGTCGGACCGGCGCTCCTTCACGTAGGCCAAGTGGGTCTTGTAGGGCTCGATCTTGGGCGGGGCAGGGGGGTTCTCCTGGTCCGGACCGGCCGGCAGGCCGCATCGTGGGCAGTCCCACTCCTCGGGCACAGCAGCGTCAGCGGCGAAGCTCGGCCGGCTCTCGTGGCCACGCGAGCACCAGAACGAGATCCAGATGCGGGGAGCCGCCTCTCCGCGCTCGGCCTCGCCCATCGGGCCCGCACCGACGCGACTTCCCCGGATCGCACTGCCACCAGCCATGCTCGTCCTCCCGTCAGGCCGTGCTCACGAGGAGCCCCACGGCGATGATGCTTGCCGCCCACACCAGTCCGATACCGACGGTGAGCCGATCGAGATTCTTCTCCGCGACCGAGGACCCGCCCACCGACGAGCTGACACCACCGCCGAAGAGGTCGGAGAGCCCGCCGCCCTTGCCTCGGTGGAGCAGGATGAGCACGACGAGGAGCACGCTGGTGATCACCAGGATCACGGCGAGCACGATCGTGAGTGCGGTGATCATTCAAGGCTCCCGGAATGTCGGTCAGTCCGGCAGCACCGGACTCCCAGAGGATAGACGTACGGCTAGGACACCAGCTCGGGTGGGTGCAGCCGGAACCGGACGATGCCGACGAACTCGTCCGGGTCGAGGCTGGCTCCCCCCACGAGAGCTCCGTCGACATCGGCCTTGGCCATGATCGCCGCGACGTTGCCCGCCTTGACCGAGCCGCCGTAGAGCACGCGCACCGAGCCTGCCGCCTCGGCCCCGAAGGTCTCGCGCACCCGTGAACGGATGGCAGCACACACCTCCTGGGCATCCTCGGGGGTTGCCACCTCCCCGGTGCCAATCGCCCAGATGGGCTCGTACGCGATGACGAGACCAGCCACCTGCTCGGCCGTGAGGCCCTGCAGATCCGCGTCCAGCTGGGCGAGCACGTGCTCGACATGCCCGTCCGCGCGTCGGACATCCAGGCCCTCACCCATGCAGACAATGGGTGTGAGGTTGTTGCGGAGGGCCGCGTGGACCTTGGCATTGACCACCTCATCGGTCTCGCCGTTGTACTCACGCCGCTCGCTGTGGCCCACCGTGACGAAGGTGCATCCCAGCTTCTCGAGCATGGGGCCGCTGACCTGCCCGGTGAATGCACCGGAGTCCTTCTCGGCGATGTCCTGTGCTCCGTACAGGACGTCGTAGCGATCACCGTCGACGAGGGTCTGCACCGACCGGATGTCGGTGAAGGGCGGCAGCACCGCCACGTCGACCGCCGCAAAGTCGGCGTCGTTGAGGGCGAAGGCCAGTTTCTGGACCAGCGCGATCGCCTCGAGGTGGTTCATGTTCATCTTCCAGTTTCCCGCCATCAGCGGCTTGCGGTCATGCGCCATCAGGCGGTCTCCTCCAGTACGGCCAGCCCGGGAAGGGTCTTGCCCTCAAGGAACTCCAGGCTCGCCCCACCCCCAGTGCTGATGTGGGTGAAGCGGTCCTCGTCCACGTCGAGGATGCGAACGGCAGCCGCCGAGTCGCCCCCGCCGATGACGGTCATCGCGTCCGAGGCAGCCATCGCTCGCGCGACCGCAAGGGTGCCGCCGGCGAACGGGGTCATCTCGAAGACACCCATGGGGCCGTTCCAGACGACGGTGCCGGCATCGGCGATTCGTGCGGCGAAGATCTCACGGGTGCGAGGTCCGATGTCCAGACCCATCCAGCCGTCGGGAATCTCATCGGCAGCGACGACGTCTGTCTGCGCATCGGCGGCGAACCGGTCCGCCACGACGATGTCCACCGGCAGCACAAGCTCGACACCTCGGCGTTCTGCCTCCTCGAGGAACCCCCGCACGGTCTCGACCTGATCGGACTCCAGCAGCGACGTGCCGACGCCGTATCCCCTGGCCGCGAGGAAGGTGTAGGCCATGCCACCACCGATGAGGAGTCGATCCACCCGCGCGATCAGGTTCCCGATGACACCCAGCTTGTCGCTCACCTTGGATCCACCGAGCACCACGACGAAGGGCCTGGCCGGATCGGCCATGATCGCGCCGAAGATCGAGGCCTCCTTGTGGACCAGCCGACCGGCTGCGCTCGGCAGCAGTCGCGCCACGTCGGTGACCGATGCCTGGTTGCGGTGCACGACACCGAAGCCATCGGAGACGTAGACATCGGCCAGCGCCGCGAGCTCCTCGGCCAGGGCCTGTCGCTCCTCGGCCTCCCTGCTGGTCTCGCGGGCATCGAACCGGATGTTCTCCAGCAGGAGAACGTCACCCGGGCGCAGGCCCGCGACCGCCGCGGGGGCCTCGGCGAGGCTCGCGAGGGGCACGGGTGCGCCGAGGAGTTCGCCGAGCCGGTCGGCCACGGGCTGCAGGCTCAGTTCCGGGACCGGCTCCCCCTTGGCGCGACCCAGATGGGCCACGACGACCACCCGTGCGCCCGCCCTTCTCAGGTGCTCGAGGGTCGGCAGGGCCGCCACGATGCGACCGTCGTCGGTGATGACCCGGGAGCCGCCCGGGCCGTCGGCCAGGGGCACATTGAAATCCGCCCGGACCAGGACGGTCCTCCCGGCGACGTCGATGTCGTCGAGCGACTGCATCAGACGCGCCTAGAGCTTGGCGCCGACGAGACCGACGAGATCGACCAGCCGGTTGCTGTAGCCCCACTCGTTGTCGTACCACCCGAGCACCTTGACCATGTTGCCGTTGGCGTTGGTCATGGAGGCGTCGAAGATGCACGAGGCCGGGTCGGTCACGATGTCGGTGGAGACGATCGGGTCCTCGGTGTACACCAGGATGCCCTTGAGTGCCCCCTCGGCAGCAGCCTTGACCGCTGCGTTGATCTCGTCGCGAGTTGCGGCTGTCTTCAGCTCCACGGTGAGGTCGGTGGCCGACCCGGTCGGGACGGGCACGCGCATCGCGTAGCCATCGAGCTTGCCCTTCATGTTGGGCATGACGAGCCCGATCGCCTTCGCGGCACCCGTGCTCGTCGGGATCATGTTCAGGGCTGCGGCGCGTGCGCGGCGAAGGTCCTTGTGCGGGTAGTCGAGGATGTTCTGGTCGTTCGTGTAGGCGTGGATCGTCGTCATCAGCCCGCGCTCGATGCCGAACGCGTCGTCGATCGCCTTCGCCATCGGCGCCAGGCAGTTGGTCGTGCAGGATGCATTGGAGATGATGTTGTGCGCGACTGGGTCGTACTCCTTGTCATTGACACCCATGACGATCGTGATGTCCTCATCCTTGGCCGGCGCCGAGATGATGACCTTCTTGGCGCCTGCGGCAAGGTGCTTGCCGGCACTCTCGGCATCGGTGAAGAAGCCTGTCGACTCGATGACGATGTCGGCGCCGACCCTGCCCCAGGGCAGGTTGGCGGGATCCCGCTCGGCGAAGACCGGGAGCGCCTTGCCATCGACGAGGATCTGCCCGTCGCCTGCCTCGACGCTCACACCGAGGCGGCCGAGGATGCTGTCGTACTTCAGCAGGTGGGCGAGGGTGGTGGTATCGGTGAGGTCATTGACGCCCACCACCTCGACATCGGCGCCGCTGGCGAGCAGGGCCCGGTAGAAGTTGCGCCCGATGCGGCCGAAGCCGTTGATGCCGACCTTGACTGTCACTTCCCACTCCTCGAAGACGGTGAGCCCTCGTGAGGCCCTGATCGATGTCCGTAAACGCTTCCATCCTAGTCAGGGACCCCAGGGAAACACCCAGCAGGCAGCGGCACGAGGCTGTCCGATCAACGGGAGTCCACGGATCCGGCCGCGGCAAGCGCAGCCTGCAGTCGAGGGAGGTTGGCTCGCCAGTCGGCCCGTTCCTGGACCTCCCGACGGGCTCGCTCGACGACCGCGATCGGGTAGTGCGCCGTGACCGCGACAAGGGCCTGCGTGAGCGCGTCGACGTCGCCGGTCGGGAAGGTGAACCCCGTGTCGCCCTCACGCACCCAGTCGAGGTTGCCGGGCGTCTGGCTGACCACGACGGGGGTCCCACAGGCCATGGCCTGCAGCAGCGTGACCGACGTGCCGTCGACCTCGGCCGCCGAGACGTAGCAGGCCGCCCGCCCGAGCAGCGGAACGAGGTCACGCTCGGCCACCTTGCCGATGAGCCTCACCCGGTCCGAGACTCCGAGGGAGCGCACGAGTTCTCGGATCTCTCCCGTCAGCGAACCTTCGTGGCCGATGATCAGGTACGGATCCGGGTAGTCCTCGTGCACGTCGTGTCGCCGCGGAACGGCAGCGAAGGCGCGCACGATGTCGGCCACTCGGTAGATCGGCTCATGGGCCCGCAGCGACACCACCAGCGGCGCATGCGGAGGCACTCCGAGCAGGAAGGCATCGATCCAGGGACCGTGGAACTCGAAGACCGAGAGGTCGACTCCCCACGGCAGGTAGGTGATGGCCTGGCGAGGCACGCCAGCGCGCTCGGCGATCGACATGTTCCAGGACGAGTCGACGATCAGCCCCGTGAGGCCTGTTAGCCACGACAGGTCGGCCCCGCTGCTCTCCGCCTCCAGCAGGTCGTAGCCCCAGGACAGTCCGACGAGGGCAACGTCGAGATCGACGAGGTTCGAGGTGACCGAGTCGAGGGGTCCGGCGAGCACCGGAAGTCCGCCGGCGGCCGCCTCGACAACAGCCTCACGGAGTTCGAGGACATCGTTGGCGTCACGACCCAGGGAGACCACGTACGGTGTGCGACCCACCTCCAGCAGTGCGGCGACCCAGCGCTCGTCGTGGATCCCCCACCCGCAGGTCGCGTACACGCAGTCGCGGTCGCCGCCCGGCCCGCGAGTGGAGGCGGATCCCGCCGGGGAGGTCACGGCAGGACGAGATCCGGCCCGAGGGCTGCCTCGGTGTCGGGGACACCCAGTTCGGCGGCACGCTTGTCGGCCAGGGCCAGCAGGCGACGGATGCGTCCGGCGATCGCGTCCTTGGTCATCGGCGGATCGGCGAGGGCCCCGAGCTCCTCCAGGCTCGCCTGCTGGTGCTCGAGCCTCAGCCGGCCCGCTGAGAGCAGGTGCTCAGGGACGTCCGCCCCGAGGATCTCCATCGCCCGCTGCACCCGCGCGCCAGCCGCAACGGCCGCGCGGGCAGACCGGCGCAGGTTGGCGTCATCGAAGTTGGCGAGCCGATTGGCTGTGGCACGCACCTCGCGGCGCATGCGCCGCTCCTCCCAGGCGAGCACCGACTCATGGGCGCCCAGCCGCGTCAGCATGGCCCCGATGCCGTCGCCGTCGCGGATCACCACGCGGTCAACACCGCGCACCTCGCGGGACTTCGCCGAGATGCCCAGTCGCCGCGCGGCTCCCACCAGCGCGAGCGCGGCCTCAGGTCCCGGACAGGTGATCTCGAGTGACGATGACCGCCCGGGCTCCGTGAGGGACCCGTGCGCCAGGAACGCTCCACGCCACGCCGCCTCGACGTCGCACACACCCCCGGCGACGATGGCCGGGGGAAGCCCCCGCACCGGGCGGCCGCTGCCGTCGACGATGCCGGTCTGGCGGGCGAGCGCCTCGCCCCCGTCGACGACGCGTACGAGGTACCGCGAGCCCTTGCGCAGGCCGCCCGCCTGCACGAGAACGACCTCGGCCTCGTGGCCGTAGACCTCGAAGATGTCCTTGCGGACCCGCCGGGCGGCGGCCCCTGTGTCGAGTTCAGCCTCGATGACGATATGGCCGCTGACGATGTGGAGCCCGCCGGCGAAGCGCAGGATGGTGGAGACCTCGGCCTTGCGGCAGCAGGACTTCGCCAGCTCGACCCGGCTGAGTTCGTCCTTGACGGCCGACGTCATCGCCATGGTCTCGCCACCCCTCTCCGTCACGGTCGCCCCCGACGACTGCGTCCACGGGCCTGGGCCGGCGGTGCTGCTGCCCGCGGCCCGCAGCACACCCTAGGCCAGCACCGTGTCGAAGGCGACGGCGAGGCGCTGCGGATCGTGCATTCCCGCGTGCCCCGCGTCGGGCCTGCTGACACCCATCAGGAAGGGCTCGGCACCCAGATCGGCGCAGGATCGGCGGAGTGCCGCGAGGTCCTCCACGTGATCGCGGTCGGCGATGACGGTGTCGACCCGGATGTCGGGGAGGTAGTTGTACAGGACATCCAGGTACGTGTGCGCCGCGAACCCCGTGGTCTCTCCTACCTGGGGATTGAGGTTGAGCACGACGATGCGTCGCGCCGGGCTCTCCGCGATGGCCCGGGCCAGGTCAGGAATGACCAGATGCGGCATCACGGAGGTGTACCAGGAACCGGGACCGAGCACGATCGCGTCGGCCTCCAGCACAGCGGCCACAGCCTCGGGGCAGGCCGGTGGCGCAGGCGGGTCGAGGGCGATGTGCAGGACGTCACCGGGGGTCGTGGCGACAGCGACCTGGCCACGCACCTCCGTGACACGTTCCGGCTGGGCGGGATCGTGCCCCAGAACCTCCGCAACGATGGTCAGGGGCACCGTGGTGCAGGGCAGCACGCGCCCGTTCGCCCCGAGCAGCGCACCCACCCAGTCCAGCCCCGTGACCGCGTCGCCGGTCTGCTCCCACAGGGCGGTGATCAACAGGTTGCCGAGCGAGTGTCCAGCAAGCTCCCCCGTCCCGCCGAATCTGTGCTGCACCACCTGCTCCCAGGTTCGGCCCCATGCGTCGTCGCCGCAGAGGGCCGCCAGCGCCATCCGCAGGTCTCCCGGCGGAAGCACGCCGAACTCGGCACGCAGCCGACCACTGGAGCCACCGTCGTCTGCCACGCCGACCACCGCGGTGAGCTGGTCGGTCACGCGGCGCAGGGCTGCGAGGGACGCCGCCAGGCCATGCCCTCCACCGAGCGCCACCACACTGCGGCCGGCCGAGGGCGGAGCCAGCCGCGTGCGCCCGTGCCGGCTCATTCCCGGCCGAGGTCGCGGTGGAAGGTGCGCACGACGACATCGTCCTGCTGCAGCCGCTGCGCGAGTGCCTCGACCAGGGCGACACTGCGGTGCTTGCCACCCGTGCATCCCACCGCGACCGTGACATATCTCTTGCCCTCACGGAGATAGCCGCTGGACACGATGCGGATCAGGGCGTCATAGGTCTCGACGAACGAGACAGCACCGGGTCGTGACAGGACGTCGGCCGCCACCGGCTCGTCGAGACCGGTGAGTGGGCGCAGCCGCTCGTCCCAGAACGGATTCGGCAGGAACCGGGCGTCAGCCACCATGTCGGCATCGACCGGTATTCCGTACTTGAAGCCGAAGGACATCACGGTGCAGGTGAGACGTGGTGGCGTCTCAGCCTCGAAGGCGTCCTCGACACGCCGCCTGAGCTCGTGCACGTTCAGGGCCGTGGTGTCGATAACCAGATCGGCCCGGGCTCGAAGGTCGGCAAGCATCTGACGCTCGGCCTGCAGTCCGTCCAGGATCCGCTGACCACCCTGCAGCGGGTGCGGGCGCCGTGAGCTCTCGAACCGGCGCACCAGGGCCTCATCGGATGCTTCGAGGAAGACCGTGCGAAGGCTCACACCCTCCGCGGGAAGACCATCGATGGCATCGGCGAGCTCGCGGAAGAAGGTGCCGCCACGTGCGTCGACGACGACACCCACCCTGTCGACATCGGGGGTACTGCGGGCGAGGTCGACCGCCGAGACGAGCAGTGAGGGCGGCATGTTGTCGATGACGAACCAGCCCATGTCCTCCAGCGCCCGCGCGACGGTGGAACGCCCGGCGCCGGACATCCCCGTGACGAGGACGAGATCGAGCTCATGCTGCACCTGCTCATCATCCCGCATCGCCATCCGCCTCCGGCGGATGCAGGGCCGCATGGATCGCCACCGCCAGAGCAGGCCCGATGCCGGGAACCTCCTGGATCTGCTCGACTGAGGCCTCACGCATGGCCCGGACGGACCCGAAATGCCTGCGGAGCGCGGTGGCTCGCGCCTTGCCCAGTCCGGGGACATCGTCAAGGATGCTCGCCGTCGATCGGCGCCCACGACGCTGACGGTGGTGGCCGATGGCGCGACGATGGGCCTCATCGCGGATCCGCTGCAGCAGATACAGCGCCTCACTTGTGCGAGGCAGGATGACCGGATCGGACTCACCGGGGAGCCACACCTCCTCCAGCCGCTTTGCCAGCCCGATCACCGCGACATCGGCTGCTCCCGCTGCCATGAGCGCATCCTGCGCCGCCCGCACCTGTGGCGCACCGCCGTCGATCACCAGCAGGCTCGGTGGATAGGCGAATCGCGTCGGCGTCCTCGTCCCCGGCTCACCCGGCCGCTCCTGACCATCGCCCACGGGCTCTTCGAGGTCATTGGGGTTCGACTCGTCCGACGTCTCCGGCGCTGCACTTCGGGAGAAGCGACGCTGCACGACCTCGGCCACCGAGGCAAGGTCGTCCGCGCCCGGGGTGCGAATGACGAAGGAGCGGTAGTCAGACTTGCGGGGAAGGCCGTCCTCGAACACGACGAGCGACGCCACAGTGTCCTGTCCCTGCAGGGTCGAGACGTCGATGCACTCGATTCGCAGCGGCGGCTCAGCCAGACCGAGGGCGTCCTGCAGCTCCTGCAATGCCTGGCTCCGCGTTGTGAGGTCGCCTGCACGCCGAGCCGTGTGCAGCCGCAGCAGGTTCTGCGCGTTGTCGACGGCCGTCGACATCAGCGCCCGCTTGTCACCGCGCTGAGGCATGCGCACGGCGACCTTGGACCCACGCAGACTCGTGAGCCAGTCCCCGACCGTGGCCGGGTCCTCGAGGGCCACCGAGGTCAGCACCTCGCGGGCGGGACGGGCGACCTCGGGATCGGCATAGATGCGCTGCACCGCCCGCTCGACGTATCCGGCGGTGGTGAGGTCCTCCGCCTTCTCCAGAACGAAGCCCCGCTCCCCCACGATGCGCCCACCTCGCACATGGAAGACCTGCACAGCCATCTGGAGCTCATCCTCATGCGCGCCGATGACGTCGGCATCGGTGGCATCGTCGAACACCACGGTGTTCCGCTCGAGCGCCCGGCGCAGCGCCTGCCAACGGTCACGCAGCCGCGCCGCCTCCTCGTAGTCCTCGATCTCCGCCGCGCTCCGCATGCGCTGCTCGACGCCGCGGATGAACGAGTCGGTGTCGCCGTCCAGGAAGGAGCAAAGGTCGTCGACGAATTCTCGGTACTCATCGGCGGTCACGCGTCCGACACACGGTGCGCTGCACTTGTCGATGTAGCCCAGCAGACAGGGACGTCCCACCTGAGCAGCACGGCGGAAGACGCCATCACGACACGTGCGGACCGGGAAGACGCGGACCAGCTGGTCGAGGGTCTCGCGGATCGCCCAGGCGTGCGCGTAAGGGCCGAAGTAGCGGGAGCCCTTGCGCTTGGCCTCACGCACGACGGCTGCGCGCGGGAACTCCTCGCCCACGGTGACGGCGAGATAGGGGTAACTCTTGTCGTCCCTGTACTTGACGTTGAAGCGCGGATCGTGCTCCTTGATCCACGAGTACTCGAGCGACAGCGCCTCGACCTCCGTGCGCACGACGACCCAGTCGACGCTCGATGCGGACGTGACCATCGACCGGGTCCGAGGATGCAGCCCGTCGAGTGCCGCGAAGTAGGAGTTCAGCCGGGCACGCAGGTTGCGCGCCTTGCCCACATAGATGATGCGCCCCGAGACGTCACGGAATCGGTAGACGCCGGGAGCAGTGGGTATCTCCCCCGGCGCGGGACGATAGGAGGCCGGATCGGTCAATGTCTGATGACGACGGTCAGCCGAGGACGACGGAGCCGCCGTCGACGGTGACCCCCGCCGGCGTGAGACCCTGCTGCGCCGGTCCCTCCAGGACCGCGCCATCGGTGCCCGAGAACCGCGAGCCGTGACAGGCACAGATGATCTCGTTGTCGACGACTTCCGACACCAGACATCCCTGATGGGGGCAGATGGCCGTGAACGCCTTGAACTCCCCCGCCACCGGCTGTGTGATCACCACTGCCGGCTCCTCGACGATGACGCCGCCGCCGACCGGGATGTCGGCGGTGCTGGCGAGCGGATCGGACGCCGAGGTGACGGCCGAGTCACCGGCCCCAGCATCCGGGCTCGAAGCGGACGACGCGGGGGCGCTCTCTGCCTCCCCACTTGAGCCGCACGCCGTCACGACCGCAGCGGTGGCGACGACCCCACCGGTCACCAGAAGAGTCCGTCGGTCCATGTCATTCCTCCTGTCGGGACTTCCTCCGAGAGTGTGCCATGCCGACGTGCCCGGTGCCCGACTCCGCATGACATCCGGTGCCCCGACGCTCAGGCGCTGCCCGTCCGGCGGCGGGTCGCTGTCCGGGGAGCCACGCCCAGAAGCGGCGCGAGGAAGGAACCGGTGTGGCTGCCCGGCACGCCCGCGACCTCCTCGGGGGTGCCCTCGGCGACGACAGTCCCGCCACCCGAGCCGCCTTCCGGGCCCATGTCGATGATCCAGTCAGCCGTCTTGATGACATCGAGGTTGTGCTCGATGACTATGACGCTGTTGCCCTTGTCGACCAGACTCTGCAGAACCCCGAGCAGCTTGCGGATGTCCTCGAAGTGCAGGCCGGTGGTCGGCTCATCGAGCACGTACACGGTTCGGCCGGTCGACCGCTTCTGCAGCTCTGCGGCAAGCTTGACGCGCTGAGCCTCGCCACCGCTCAGGGTTGGTGCCGACTGGCCCATGCGCACGTAGCCGAGGCCGACATCGACGAGGGTCGACAGGTGACGGGCGATGGGTGGGACCGCGCGGAAGAACTCCAGGGCCTCCTCGATCGGCATGTCGAGCACCTGCGAGATGGTGCGGCCCTTGTAGTGGACCTCGAGGGTCTCGCGGTTGTAGCGGGCGCCATGACAGACCTCGCACGGCACGTAGACATCCGGCAGGAAGTTCATCTCGATCTTGATCGTTCCGTCACCCGAGCAGGCCTCGCAGCGACCTCCCTTGACATTGAAGGAGAACCGGCCCTGCTGGTATCCACGCACCTTCGCCTCTGGCGTCTCCGCGAACAGCTTGCGGATGTGGTCGAACACGCCCGTGTAGGTCGCAGGGTTGCTGCGCGGCGTGCGACCAATCGGGCTCTGATCGACGTGCACCACCTTGTCGACGTGCTCCAACCCGGAGACCCGCTTGTGTCGACCCGGCACTGCCCGGGATCCGTTGAGGTCGCGGGCCAGGACGTTGAACAGCACGTCGTTGACCAGCGTGGACTTGCCCGAACCACTGACTCCCGTGACGGCAACGAATAGGCCCAGCGGGAACGACACCGTCACGTTCCGCAGGTTGTGCTCCTGTGCGCCATGCACGATGAGCGCACGCTCCTCGCGCGGTCGACGTATGGCGGGTATCTCGATGCTCCGCTTGCCGCTCAGGTACTGGCCGGTGACCGACTCGCGCGAGGCCATGAGCTCCTTCACTGGCCCGCTGACCACCACGCGTCCACCGTGCTCCCCGGCGCCCGGTCCGATGTCGACGATCCAGTCGGCCGCGGAGATGGTGTCCTCGTCGTGCTCGACGACGATCAGCGTGTTGCCGAGATCCCGCAGACGGAGCAGGGTGTCGATCAGGCGGCGGTTGTCACGTTGGTGGAGGCCGATGCTCGGCTCATCAAGGACGTAGAGCACACCGACGAGGCCCGATCCGATCTGCGTTGCCAGGCGGATGCGCTGCGCCTCACCGCCCGCGAGCGTGGCTGCTCCTCTGTCCAGTGACAGGTAGTGCAGTCCCACGTCGACGAGGAAGGCGAGGCGCTCGTTGACCTCCTTGAGCACCCGACTGGCGATCGTGGCGTCGCGCTTGGAGAGTGTCATCCGGGACAGCAGCTCGGCGGCCTCACCGATCGGCAGCGATGCGATGTCAGCGATGGAGTGCCCCTCGATGGTGACTCCGAGGGAGATCGGCTTCAGCCGAGCCCCCTGGCATGCCGGACACGGCACCTCCCTCATGAACCCCTCGAAGCGCTCGCGACTCGCATCGGAGTCGGCTTCGGCATGCCGCCGCTGCACGAAGGGGATGACTCCCTCGAAAGCCGTGTAGTACGAGCGCTGACGCCCGTAGCGATTGCGGTACCGCACATGGATCTCGGTGGGATGCCCCTCGAGCAGGGCCCTGCGCGCGCTCTTGGGCAGACTGCGCCAGGGGGTGTCCATGCTGATGTCCAGCTCTTCGCACATGGCCTCGAGCAGTCGCCGGAAGTAGTCCGAGACCTGCCCGCGCGACCACGGTGCAAGCGCGCCCTCGTCCAGCGAGAGGTCTTCGTCCGGGACGATCAGTTCAGGGTCCACCTCGCGCCGAGTGCCGAGACCGGTGCACTCGGGGCATGCGCCGAACGGGGAGTTGAACGAGAAGGAGCGCGGCTCAAGCTCCTCGAAGGACAGGCCGTCCTTGGGGCAGGCGAGGTGCTCGCTGAAAACCTGCTCGCGGTTGGGGTCACTCTCCGCCCGGTCCACGAAGTCGAGGACGACGAGTCCCGCCGAGAGCCCCAGTGCGGTCTCAACGGAATCGGTGAGCCGGCGACGTGAGCTCGCCTTGACGGAGAGGCGGTCGACCACGACCTCGATCGTGTGCTTCTCCTGCTTCTTCAGCGTCGGGGGGTCCTCCAGCGCGATCACGACACCATCGACGCGCGCACGCGAGTATCCCTGCGCCTGCAGCTGACGGAACATGTCGACGTACTCGCCCTTGCGCTCACGCACGACCGGTGCGAGCACCTGGAACCTCGTGCCCTCCTCGAGCTGGAGTACCTGGTCGACGATCTGCTGAGGGGTCTGGCGCGAGATCACCGAACCGCACACCGGGCAGTGGGGCACGCCGATGCGGGCGAACAGCAGGCGGAGGTAGTCATAGACCTCCGTGATCGTGCCGACCGTCGAGCGCGGGTTGCGCGAGGTCGACTTCTGGTCGATCGACACGGCCGGCGACAGCCCCTCGATGAAGTCCACGTCAGGCTTGTCCATCTGCCCGAGGAACTGCCGGGCATAGGACGACAGACTCTCGACATACCGCCGCTGGCCCTCGGCGAAGATCGTGTCGAAGGCGAGGCTGGACTTGCCCGATCCGGACAGTCCCGTGAAGACGATCAGGGCATCGCGGGGAAGGTCGACGGAGATGTCCTTGAGGTTGTGCTCACGCGCTCCACGCACGACGAGTCGCTCGCCCACAGGCACCTCTTCCCGGCTAGGGTTCCGATGACGGATCGGAGACCCGAATGTATAACGGACGCGTCACCGTCGCTGGCCCGGCGGACGTCCACGAGCTGCCAGGGCTGATCATCAGCAAGCTGGCTGTCGGACCCTACGACAACAACACGTACCTGCTGCGCTGCCGCCGCACCGGCACCCAGATCCTCGTCGATGCTGCCGCCGAGCCCGGTCGCATCATGGACCTCATCGGCCCCGAGGGTGTCTCGCTCATCGTGACCACGCACCGGCACCCCGACCACTGGCAGGCACTGCAGGCGGTCGCCGATCTCACAGGAGCCCCCACCGCCGCGCACGTGGACGACGCGCCCGGCATTCCCGTGCCGACGACCCTGCTTCTGCACGACGGTGAGCGCATCCACTTCGGGGACTGCGCGGTCGAGGCCATCCACCTCGTGGGGCACACTCCCGGGTCCATCGCCCTGCTCTACGACGACCCCGACGGCCCTCCCCATCTGATCACCGGTGACTGCCTCTTCCCCGGTGGCGTCGGCAAGACGCGCTCGGCCGACGAGTTCGACTCCCTGTACACCGACGTCTCGACAAAGCTGTTCGACCGGCTGCCCGACGAGACCTGGGTCTACCCGGGTCACGGCTGGGACACCACCATCGGCGCGGAGCGACCCCAGCTCCAGGAGTGGCGCGAGCGGGGCTGGTAGGGCACTCCCCGAGGACGCAGGCCTGTGCTGGCTCACGATCCGGTTCCCGACCTCGGACCCTCGAGACCACGTGCGGATGGCCACCGCTCATGGCTCAGGGCTCAGTCGGCGGCGGGCTCCTCGTCGTGGTGGGGCTCGGTCAGGCGACCGGCATGCGCCACCGCAGTGGGGTCCTTGCGCACCTTCAGCCATGATCCCACCGCGACGATGGCGAGCACGAGGCCGATGAAGGCCAGGCTGACGTTCGTGGGAATCTTCGGGATGGTGTCCGGCCAGGTCTCGTGGGCCCAGGTGAGCACCAGCTTGATCCCGATGAAGACGAGGATCACCGCGAGGCCAGCCGACAGATAGACCAACTTGTCGAGCAGCCCCTTGAGCAGGAAGTAGAGGGCACGCAGGCCCAGCAGCGCGAACGCATTGGCCGCGAAGACGAGATACGGCTCCTGCGTCACGCCGAAGGTCGCCGGGATGGAGTCGAGGGCGAACAGCACGTCCGTGGAGCCGATGGCGATCATCACCAGCAGCAGGGGTGTGATCGCCTTGCGTCCGTCGATGCGGGTGAACAGCTTCGTGCCGTCGTAGTGGTCCGAGACGAGGAACCTCCTGCGGACGGTGCGGACGACGATGTTGTCGGTCGGCTCGGGATCCTCGTCGCGGTGTCGGGCCAGCTGGATGCCCGTCCAGATCAGGATCGCCCCGAAGAGCACGAAGGTGAACGAGAAGGCCGCCAGGGCCGCCGCACCAACCGCGATGAAGATCGCTCGCAGGATGAGCGCGAGGATCACGCCGATGAGCAGCACACGCTGGTGAAGCTCCGCGGGCACCGCGAACTGCGTCAGGATGATGATGAATACGAACAGGTTGTCGACGCTCAGGGACTTCTCGACGAGGTAGGCGGCGAAGAACTGGGTGCCGATGTCGCTGCCCTCCCACACCCACATGGCCACACCGAAGGCGATGGCCACGCTGATGTAGAAGATCGACCAGAACAAGGCCTCCTTGAACTGGACCTCGTGGGGCTTGTGGCTGACGGTCACGAAGTCCAGGACGATGAGCCCGATGATGCCCAGAATCGTCACGGCCCAGAGGCCGAGGGTGACATCCACGAACTGACCCTCCTGGTCGATGAGCGGCGAGCGCCGTGAACGTGAGGCTATCCGGTGCCGAGACCATCGGCACCACGGCCATGGCTCAGGCTGTTCCCGCCTCCTGCATGCCCCGCAGCTCGCGCTTGAGTTCACCCACCTCATCACGCAGTCGCGCGGCGAGCTCGAAGTGCAGCTCGGCCGCGGCCTCGTGCATCTGCGCGGTGAGATCCTCGATGAGTCGCCTCAGTTCGTCACCCGCGAGTGACCTCCCCGGCGTCCGCGCCCCCGACCGGCCCTCAGCGGCGCGGGACTGCGCCAGCAGCTCCTCTGTGTCGGCGTCCTCGCGCGCCAGCAGGTCGGTGATGTCAGCGATGCGCTTGCGCAGCGGCTGGGGATCCAGGCCACGCTCGAGGTTGTAGGCCACCTGCTTCGCCCGCCGCCGGTTGGTCTCGTCGATGGCCCGCTGCATCGACGGGGTGACTTTGTCGGCATACATGTGCACCTGCCCCGACACGTTGCGCGCCGCCCGGCCGATCGTCTGGATCAGCGAGGTCTCCGACCTCAGGAAGCCCTCCTTGTCGGCATCGAGTATCGCCACGAGAGAGACCTCGGGCAGGTCGAGCCCCTCACGCAGCAGGTTGATGCCGACGAGGACGTCGAAGACGCCCATGCGCAGTTCACGCAGGAGCTCGACCCGGCGCAGGGTGTCCACCTCAGAGTGCAGGTAGCGCACCCGGATGCCGTGCTCGAGCAGGTAGTCCGTGAGGTCCTCGGCCATGCGCTTGGTCAGGGTGGTCACCAGGGAGCGCTCCCCGCGTTCGGCGCGCTCGCGCACCTCTCCCATCAGGTCGTCGATCTGCCCGGTCGTGGGCTTCACGATGATCTCCGGGTCGATCAGGCCCGTCGGTCGGATGACCTGCTCCACCACGTCACCCTGCACGCGGGTGAGCTCGTAGGGTCCCGGGGTAGCCGACAGGTAGATGGTCTGGCCTATGCGCTCCTGGAACTCCTCCCACCGCAGCGGCCGGTTGTCCATCGCACTCGGCAGCCGGAACCCGTGCTCGACAAGGGTGCGCTTTCGGCTCATGTCGCCCTCGTACATGGCACCGATCTGCGGGACCGTCACATGAGACTCGTCGAGCACCAGCAGGAAGTCCTCGGGAAAGTAGTCGAGCAGGCAGTTCGGCGGCGAGCCCTGCTCTCGCCCGTCGATATGGCGGGAGTAGTTCTCGATCCCGGCACACGTGCCGACCTGCCGCATCATCTCGATGTCGTACGTGGTGCGCATGCGCAGCCGCTGCCCCTCCAGCAGGCGTCCCTGACCCTCCAGCTCCGCCAGCCGGTGCTCGAGCTCCTCCTCGATGGCCGCGATGGCCCGTTCCATGCGTTCCGGTCCTGCCACGTAGTGCGTTGCGGGAAAGACGTAGATCTCGGCGTCCTCGGTGAGGATCTCCCCCGTCACCGGGTGCAGCGTCATGAGTCGTTCGATCTCGTCGCCGAACATCTCGATCCTCACCGGATGCTCCTCGTACACGGGGAAGACCTCGACCGTGTCGCCCCGAACCCGGAACGTGCCTCGCTGGAAGGCGATGTCATTGCGGGTGTACTGGATGTCGACGAATGCCCGCAGCAGGGTGTCGCGGTCGATCTCGTCGCCCACCCGCAGGCGCACCATCCGGTCGACGTACTCCTGCGGTGTGCCGAGGCCGTAGATCGCCGAGACGGTCGCCACGACGATGACATCGCGGCGGGTCAGCAGGCTGTTGGTGGCCGAGTGCCGCAGCCGCTCGACCTCCTCGTTGATGGAGGAGTCCTTCTCGATGTAGGTATCGCTCTGCGGGATGTAGGCCTCGGGCTGGTAGTAGTCGTAGTACGACACGAAGTACTCGACGGCGTTGTCGGGCATGAGCTCGCGGAACTCCGTGGCCAGCTGAGCGGCAAGCGTCTTGTTGGGCGCCATGACGAGCGTCGGGCGCTGGAGACGCTCGACCAGCCAGGCGGTCGTCGCGCTCTTGCCCGTGCCCGTGGCCCCCAGCAGGACGATGTCCTGGTCGCCCTCCTCGATCCGCCTGGCGATCTCCTCGATCGCCTGAGGCTGGTCGCCCGATGGCTCGTACGGTGCCTTGACGGTGAAGGGAGCGACCCGGCGCTGGAGGTCGGTGACGGGCCGGGTCATGTCGGCAGGCTAGGCGATCCGCTGGGGTCCCGGCGCTCCGGGACTCGGCGTCATCGACCGATGACGTCGGGCAGCGCCGGCACGCGGGTGGCGTCCACGGTGCGCCACTGGTAGCTCCACCCATAGCCGTTGCCCTGGCTCACGTCACTGTCGACCCGATCCGGGCGCACCTCCAGCGTGAGCCGCTGCTGTGGCACGGTGCCGACGAGTCCGTAGTTCGCCAGCAGGTCGGGTGCCAGGGCGACCACGGCCATCCCGCCGAGGACTCCCGTGGGCAGTGCCCCCGTCTCCTGCCGGACGAGGTAGACCAGGCCTTCACCCCCGTCCTCCGCGAAGGCCGTCGGGGTGAGTGTCGCGGCCCAGTCCCGTCCCCTCAGGTCGCGGGAACGGGCCTTGCGACACGTGAACGTCGAAGCGGCATCCTGCTCCAGGGACAGCTGCGTCCTGTTCTTCACCGTCCGGGTGCAGGCCCGGGAGCCCGACACGTACGTCACGGCCGGCGTCGAGCCGAATCCCGACGATGCTGCCCGGGTGACCGTTCCCCGCTGCGTGATGGACACGCGGTAGTAGTCACCCTCCATCTCCTCCACGATCCCGCCACGAAAGCTGCCCCGGGAGACGGACGCGATGACCCGGTCGAAGTCGCGCACCTGGGGCAGAGCGACGAACGCGTCGTAGTCGTAGGCCGTCCACACGCGCCCGGAATCGTCGACGACGGAACCGCTGTCGTCAGCCGATGCGTGGACCGGCACACCGAGCACGGCGACCGCGACCACGATCGCCGCCAGGGAGCGGCGGGTCCTCACAGCGCCCAATCCCGCCAGAGCGCGTCGACCTGGCGTTCGGTCTCCGCAACATCCCCGCTGTTGTCGATCACGCCATCGGCACACCTCAGGCGCTCCTCCCGCGAGGCCTGAAGCGCCATGCGTCGGCGCACGTCAGACTCGTCGAGCCCGCGGCTGCCCACGGCCCGCTCGAGCTGCACCGCCTCGGGTACATCGACCACGAGGACCCTGTCGACCACCTCCTGCTGCCCGGTCTCGACCAGCAGAGGCATGTCGTACACGACGACCGTCGCCCCCCGGCCCACCGCGTCGGCAATGCGTCGCTCCGACTCCGCACGGATGGCCGGGTGCATGATCTCGTTGAGGCGCGCAGCAGCGGCGGCATCCCCGAAGGCGGCCTGCGCCAGCGCACCCCGGTCGAGTGAGCCGTCCTCGCGGAGGATTCGCGGACCGAACTCCTCGACGAGCCGGTCAAGGGCGGGCTCCCCCGGCTCGACGAGCTGGCGGGAGATCGCGTCTGCGTCGATGACCACGGCTCCCCGCTCGGCGAGCATGCGCGCGACAGTGGACTTGCCGGACCCGATCCCACCGGTGAGCCCCAGGCGCAGCATGGCCCCACCCTAGAACGCCAGGACGGGCCGGGTCCGAAGACCCGACCCGTCCTGATGATCGCGTGCTACTCGCCGGTCAGCTTGTCGCGAAGGGCCTGCAGCGCCTCATCCGACGCCAGCGTCCCCGAGGAGTCCTCCGGAGTGGAGGAGTACGACGAGGGAGCCTCGCCCGACTCCAGGGCCGCGGCCTGATCAGCCGCCCGGGCCTCGTCGACCTGCTTGCGGTGGGCCTCCCAGCGCGCGTGGGCCTCGGCGTACTGCCGCTCCCACTCCTCGCGCTGGCCCTCCGAGCCCGCCCGCCATTCACCGGTCTCCGGATCGAAGCCGTCCGGGCCGACGTACTCACCGGCGTCGTTGAAAGCAGGGGCCATGCCGTAGAGGTACGGATCGAACTCCTCGCCCGAGATGCCGTCGCCGGAGTCATTGGCCTGCTTGAGCGACAGCGAGATGCGTCGACGCTCGAGGTCGATGTCGATGACACGGACGAAGATGTCGTCGTTCACCTGGACGATCTGCTCGGGCAGTTCGATGTGGCGCTCAGCCAGCTCCGAGATGTGCACAAGGCCCTCGATGCCCTCCTCGACGCGCACGAAGGCGCCGAACGGCACGAGCTTGGTGACCTTGCCGGGCACGACCTGGCCGATCTGGTGCGTGCGGGCGAAGTGCTGCCAGGGATCCTCCTGGGTCGCCTTGAGCGACAGCGAGACGCGCTCGCGATCCATGTCGACGTCAAGGACCTCGACCGTGACCTCCTGGCCGACCTCGACCACCTCTGAAGGATGATCGATGTGCTTCCAGGAGAGCTCGGACACGTGCACGAGGCCGTCAACACCACCCAGATCGACGAAGGCGCCGAAGTTCACGATGCTCGAGACCACTCCATTGCGGATCTGGCCCTTCTGCAGCTGGGTCAGGAACGTCTGACGAACCTCGCTCTGGGTCTGCTCGAGCCAGGCGCGACGGGACAGCACCACGTTGTTGCGGTTCTTGTCGAGCTCGATGATCTTGGCCTCGAGCGTCTTGCCCACGTAGGGCTGCAGATCACGCACGCGGCGCATCTCGACCAGTGACGCGGGCAGGAAGCCACGCAGGCCGATGTCGAGGATGAGGCCGCCCTTGACGACCTCGATGACCTGGCCCTCGACCACGCCGTCCTCGTCCTTGATCCGCTCGATGGTGCCCCAAGCGCGCTCGTACTGCGCACGCTTCTTGGACAGAATGAGCCGGCCTTCCTTGTCCTCCTTGGTGAGGACGAGGGCCTCGACGTGGTCACCCACGGAGACGACCTCACCGGGGTCGACATCGTGCTTGATGCTCAGCTCGCGGGAGGGGATGACGCCCTCGGTCTTGTAGCCGATGTCGAGGAGGACCTCGTCGCGGTCCACCTTGACGATGGTTCCCTCGACGATGTCGCCGTCGTTGAAGTACTTGATGGTCGCGTCGATCGCCGCGAGGAAGTCATCGGATGAGCCGATGTCGTTGACCGCCACCTGGGCGGGTGCTGCTGTGGTCGAGGTGGTCATGAGAGGTAGGGGATCATTTCGTCGTCGGGCGTGCGCGGGCGCACGGTCTGCGGGCTGCAAACCGTCCAAGGGTACCCGGGCCCCCCACGAGGGGCACAGCCGGTGCCGGACCAGCCTGTTCCCTAGTGGGCGGCCGCCTCCCACGAGGCACCGGATCCGACGGAGACGTCGAGGGGCACCGAGAGGTCGGCAGCCGAGCCCATGGCTCCTCGGACGAGCTCCTCGACGACCTCCCGCTCCCCCGGCCACACCTCCAGCACCAGCTCGTCATGCACCTGCAGGAGCAGCCGGCTGCGCAGGCCGGCAGCACCGAGCCCACGCTCGACCGCGAGCATGCTGATCTTGACGATGTCGGCCGCCGACCCCTGGATGGGTGCGTTCAGGGCCATCCGCTCGGCCATCTCCCGGCGCTGCCGGTTGTCGCTCGTGAGGTCGGGCAGATAGCGCCGACGTCCCATCATGGTCTGCGTGTAGCCCTGGGCGCGGGCACGCTCGACGACCTCGGCCAGGTAGTCGCGCACCCCGCCGAAGCGCTCGAAGTAGTCGTCCATGAGGGCTCGCGCCTCGTCCGGGCTGATCTCCAGCTGCTGGGACAGCCCGTAGGCGGACAGCCCATAGGCCAGCCCGTACGACATCGCCTTGATCCGGCGCCGCATCTCCGCATCGACCGCGGCCGGCTCGACCCCGAACACCCGACTGCCCACCGTGGTGTGGAGGTCCTCCCCCGAGCGGAACGCGTCGATGAGCCCCTCGTCCGCCGACAGGTGCGCCATGATCCGCATCTCGATCTGGCTGTAGTCGGCCGTGAGCAGGCACTCGTAGCCGGCGCCCACCACGAAGCACCCGCGGATGCGCCGACCGGCCTCCGTGCGGATGGGGATGTTCTGCAGGTTGGGATCGGCGCTGGACAGGCGTCCGGTCGCGGCCACGGTCTGGCTGAAGGTCGTGTGGATGCGCCCCTCCGCGTCCGCGAGCGGCACGAGGCCGTCGACGGTCTGGCGGAGCTTGGACCGATCTCGCCACGCGAGGAGCTGCTCGAGCAGGGGATCCTGGGTGCGGGCGAACAGCTGCTGGAGCGCCTCGGCGTCCGTCGTGTAGCCGGTCTTGATCTTCTTCGTCTTCGGCAGGTTGCGCTCTCCGAAGAGGATCTCCTGCAGCTGCTTCGGGGAGCCGAGGTTGAAGGGGCGTCCCACGAGCCGGTGGGCCTCCTCCTCCGCCGCTCGCATGTCGGCACCGAACTCGTCGGACAGCGCGCGCAGTCCCGGCACGTCGACCGCGATGCCGGCATGCTCCATGTCCGCCAGCAGCGGCACCAGCGGCACCTCCACATCGTCGAGGAGCGGGCGAACACCCTGGGCGGTCAGTCGAGGGCCGAGATCCGCCGCCAGGCGCCTGACCGCGTCGACATCGCGTCCGAGGTCAGCCGCGAGATCGGTCGAGTCGTCGAACAGCAGCTGATCGCCCGAGTCGCCCTCCTCCCACGCCAGGCCCAGCACCCGCTGGGCCACGTCGACCAGTCGGTAACTGCGCTGGCCGGGCGACTCGAGGTAGGCCGCGAGGGCCGTGTCGATCCGTACGCCCGCCAGGGCACGGCCCACCGACGCCAGCGCGAGCGCCGGGCCCTTGCCGTCGTGGAGGTCCTTGGCCGCCGCCGGATCAGCCAGCCAGGACACGGCGGCCTCGTGCGCGACGTCGCTCGCGCAGTCCAGAAAGCCGATCTCCTGCGCGTCGGCGATCGCCACTGCGCGGATGGAGCCCCGACCACGTCCCCAGTCACCCGCCACGGCCACGGCAGGCACACCCTGGCGCGCCGCGAGCCACGACGCGGCCTCGTCAGGGGCCACCACTCGCACGGTGAGCTCCGAGGCCTCGGCCGGACGGCTCTCGCCCGGATCCGCGCCACCCGGTCGCACCTTGTCGAGCCGCTCACGCAGGGCCCGGAACTGCAGGGTGTCGAACAGCCGGTCGACCTCGGCCCGATCCCACGCCGTGAGCCCAGCGGCGTCCAGCTCCAGTTCGACCGGCACATCGTCGACGAGGCTCGTCAGCCGACGGTTCACGAGCACCTGGGGCAGGGCCTCGCGCAGCGCATCGCCGACCTTGCCCTTGACCTCATCCGCGTGGTCGACCAGGGCCGCCAGGGACCCGTACTCGCGGATCCACTTCGCCGCCGTCTTCTCCCCGACTCCCGGGATGCCCGGCAGGTTGTCGCTCGGGTCGCCACGAAGGGCCGCGTAGTCGGGGTACTGCTCCGGAGTGAGCCCGTACTTCTCCTCGATGGCCGCAGGTGTCATGCGCGCCAGCTCGCTCACGCCCCTCAGCGGATACAGGACGGTGACGCGGTCGTCGACCAGCTGGAAGGAGTCACGGTCACCGGTGACGATGTCGACGGAGTCGGCCGCACCGACTGATCGGCGCACCAGCGTCGCGATGATGTCGTCGGCCTCGAACCCCTCGGCCGTCAGCACAGGGATGTCGAGCGCCGCCAGGACCTCCTTGATGAGCTCCACCTGGCCCTTGAACTCCTCCGGCGACTTCGCCCGGTTGGCCTTGTAGTCGGGGAACTGCTCCGTCCGGAACGTCTGCCGTGACACGTCGAACGCGACCGCCACATGGGTGGGCCGCTCGTCGCGCAGGACGTTGATGAGCATCGACGTGAAGCCGAAAACCGCATTGGTGGGCTGGCCGGTCGACGTGCTGAAGTTCTCCACGGGCAGCGCGTAGAAGGCGCGGTAGGCGAGGGAGTGGCCGTCGAGGAGCAGGAGCCGCCGGGAGGCACCGTCTGCATCGTCGGATGCATCGCCTGCTTCACCCGGAGCCATGCTCAGATCCTATTGTCGTCCCATGACGTCACGTCCTGTCCCACCGGACCAGATCCCACTCGGCGCCCTCGGCGAGCGCATGGGCATGACCCTTGTCGAGTGCTCTGCCGACCGCGTGGTCGTCACGATGCCCGTCGAGGGCAACACCCAGCCGTTCGGCCTGCTGCACGGTGGCGCGAATGCCGTGCTCATCGAGACGGCCGGCTCCATCGGTGCGGCACTGCACGCGGGGGCCGACGCCATGGTCGTCGGGCTCGACATCAATGCCACGCACCATCGTGCAGCGTCGCAGGGCACCGTGACCGCCACAGCCGAGCCACTGTCCCTGGGACGCACCCTCACCAGCTACCAGGTCACGATCCGAGACGATGCCGGACGCCTCGTCGCAACCGGGCGGCTGACCTGCCTCATCCGATCCCGAGAGCCGCGCCCGACCACCTGACGTCTGGGCGGTTTGCCGCTTTGCCGGGCGCGCGGGACCCGTTCGTGGCTATGCTGCAAGGCACTCGCCGGGTCGATTCGCGGCCATGCCGAGTGGGACGTCCGCAGGCAGCGAGGGGAGCGGGAGAACGTGCACAAGCGCGTCATGGCGGCACTGCTGGCGCTGTTCGCCGCCGCCGTCGCCCTCATGTTCCTCGCCCAGCCGGCCAGCGCCGACGGCGAGCAGCTGAGCGGGCGCATCGAGAACCGCATCGACGGGGTGAAGACCCCTCTGGCAGGCGTGACCATCACCGCCGTCGGCGACGGGTTCGAGGGCACGGCCACGACGGGCGACGACGGCAAGTGGGTGATCCCCGTGCCGGCCCAGGGCGACTACTCGGTGACCATCGACATCTCGACCCTGCCTGAGGGAGTCGGCCTGACCGACCCTGACAAGGTCACCGTCGAGACGAATGTGAAGCCGCCGAACATCAACCGGATCGTCATCTTCCCGCTCGGGCAGAGCACAGCCACCACCACGACACTGTGGGAGCAAGCAGCACAGCTGACGGTCTCAGGCATCCAGTTCGGGCTCATGATCGCGCTCGGGGCCCTCGGGCTGTCGATCATCTACGGCACCACGGGCCTGACCAACTTCGCGCACGGCGAGATCCTGACCTTCGGTGCACTGGCCACCTGGACGCTGAATGCCGGTTTCGGCCTGCCCTTCATCCTGGCCGCCGCCCTCGGACTCATCCTCACCGCCCTGTTCGGCTGGCTCAACAACGCCGCGCTCTGGAAACCGCTGCGCAAGCGCGGCACCGGCCTCATCGCCATGATGATCGTGTCCATCGGCCTGGCCCTGCTCCTGCGGAATGTCTACCTGTTCTTCTACGGTGGCGACAAGGCTGCCTACGCCGAGTACGCGGGCCTCGCGGGCCTGGAGTTCGGGCCGGTATCGATCACACCCACAGACATCGTGTCGATGATCGTCGCCGTCGTGGCCCTCGCCGCCGTGGTCCTCGTGATCGGCAAGACCCGGATGGGAAAGGCGACCCGCGCAGTCTCCGACAACCCCTCCCTGGCTTCGAGTGCAGGCATCAACGTCGAGCGGGTCATCACCTTCGTGTGGGTGCTCGGTGCAGCGCTCGCCGGACTCGGGGGCATCCTGCTGGGCTTCACGCAGCAGGTGTCCTTCCAGATGGGCTTCCAGATCCTGCTGCTCATCTTCGCTGCCGTGACCCTCGGCGGGCTGGGCACCATCTCGGGAGCCATCGTCGGCTCCCTCGTAGTCGGCCTGTTCCTGCAGCTGACGACCCTGGTGATCCCCACGGAGCTCAAGAGCGTCGGCGCCCTGCTGGTGCTCATCGTCATCCTGCTCGTCCGCCCCTACGGCCTTCTCGGCCGACGAGAGCGCGTGGGGTAGGGGGCGGCCATGGACTGGGGATACATCCTCTCGGTGATGGTGGTCTCGGCGTTCGGCGTCGAGGCGATCGTCTTCGGCCTCGCGGCCATCGGCATCAACATGCAGTTCGGCTACACGGGCCTGCTCAACTTCGGCCAGTCGGCCTTCATGGCCGTGGGCGGCTATTCCGTGGCCGTCACGGTGATCGAACTGGGTGCCAGTTTCTGGTGGGGCGTCGTCATCGCGTTCGCCGTCACGATCCTGCTGGCTCTCCTCCTGGGCATCCCGACACTGCGCCTTCGCGCCGACTACCTCGCCATCGTGACGATCGCCGCCTCCGAGATCGTCCGGCTGATCCTGCGCTCCGTAACCTTCAAGGAGATCTTCGGCGGTTCCGACGGCCAGATCAGCTTCGGTGCGGACTTCTTCGCCCTGAGCCCGCTCCCCGAGGAGCTGGCCTTCCGGATCGGGCCGGTCGTGCTGAACGAGCGCCAGATCTTCGTGCTCATCGTCGGCTGGGCCCTGGTCTTCCTGAGCTGCCTGGTCGTGTGGCTGCTGGTCCGCTCCCCCTGGGGCCGGGTGCTCAAGGGCATCCGCGAGGACGAGGACGCCGTGCGCAGCCTGGGCAAGAACGTCTACCTCTACAAGATGCAGGCCCTGGTCATCGGCGGTCTGTTCGGGGCCATCGGCGGCATCATCTACGCGGTCGGCAACGAGGCCGTGAGCCCGGACTTCTTCGGCACTGACACCACGTTCTTCGCCTACGCGATCCTGATCCTCGGCGGGGCGGCCCGGGTCTTCGGACCTGTGCTCGGCACGGTCATCTTCTGGGCGATCATCCAGGGCACGGACGTGTTCCTGCGATCCGCCATCGACATCGGGGTCCCGGTGCTGTCGCTCATGACCGGCACGCAGGCCGCAGTCGTGCGCTTCATGCTCGTCGGCCTCGGGATCATGCTCCTGATGATCTTCCGCCCGCAGGGGATCCTCGGCGATCGAAGGGAGCTGGCTCTCGATGCCCGATAACCCCACCGAGTCGCGCAAGGAGGCCGCGGTGCGCGCCCTCGCGGACGTCCCGCGCGTCCCCGGGGCACCGAAGCCCGATCCGATCCTCGTCGCCGACGGAGTCGTGCGCTCCTTCGGTGGCCTGACCGCCGTCGACGTCGCCCACGTCGAGGTGCAGCGTGGCGCCATCACCGCACTCATCGGGCCGAACGGTGCCGGCAAGACCACCTTCTTCAACCTGCTGACCGGATTCGACACCCCCAACAGCGGCACGTGGCTGTTCAACGGGCGCGACCTCGCGGGAGTCTCGGCCTACCGCGTGGCACGCATGGGCATGATCCGCACCTTCCAGCTGACCAAGGCGCTGTCCAAGATGACGGTCATGGAGAACATGCGGCTGGGGGCCACCGGTCAGCGTGGCGAGAAGCTGCTCTCGTCCATCTTCGGATTCCTCTGGTCGGCGCAGGAGCGCCAGGTGACCGCCAAGGCCGAGGAGCTTCTCGCGCGCTTCAACATGCTCCAGAAGAAGGACGACTTCGCGGGGTCGCTGTCGGGCGGCCAGCGCAAGCTCCTGGAGATGGCGCGGGCTCTCATGACCGATCCCGAGATGGTCATGCTCGACGAGCCGATGGCCGGCGTGAATCCGGCCCTGACCCAGTCACTCCTGCAGCACATCAAGGACCTGCGGGAGCAGGGCATGACGGTGCTGTTCGTCGAGCACGACATGGACATGGTGCGCGACATCAGCGACTGGGTCATCGTCATGGCCCAGGGCAAGGTCATCGCCGAGGGCCCACCCGACGAGGTCATGCGCGATGAGGCGGTCATCGTCGCCTACCTCGGCGGCCACCACGACAAGGCGCTCACGGCGAGCGGGAAGTCCTTCACCGAGGAGGCGCAGGGATGAGCGACCAGCTGCCGGGTGACGCCCCGCAGTACGTCTCGCCCCACCAGCGCGAGACGGCACTCGACCTCGACGCCGCTCAGCGCGACGAGCCGACCACTCTCAGCAACTCCGAGATCCGGGACCGCAACGCGCACATCGAGGGTGCGAAGGATGCACTCATTGTTGCGGATGACGTCATCGCCGGGTACATCCCCGGCGTCAACATCCTCAACGGGGCCGACCTCTACGCGAAGTCCGGCGAGCTGGTCGGCATCATCGGCCCCAACGGAGCCGGCAAGTCCACGCTGCTGAAGGCCCTCTTCGGCCTGGTCCGGGTGGGGTCCGGGCGCGTCACGCTCGCCGACCAGGACATCACCAACGTGCGCGCCGACCGCCTGGTCACGATGGGCATCGGCTTCGTCCCGCAGACGAACAACGTGTTCCCCTCGCTCACCATCCAGGAGAACCTCGAGATGGGCTGCTACCAGGCGCCGTCGAGGTTCAAGGAGCGCTTCGCGTTCGTCACCGACCTCTTCCCGGCTCTCGGCCAGCGCAAGGGGCAGCGAGCCGGATCCCTGTCCGGCGGCGAGCGGCAGATGGTCGCCATGGGCCGGGCCCTGATGATGGACCCCTCGGTGCTCCTCCTCGACGAGCCATCCGCGGGCCTGTCCCCCATCCTCACCGACGAGGTCTTCGTCCGGGTCAAGGAGATCAACGCCACCGGCGTGACCGTCATCATCGTCGAGCAGAACGCGATGCGCTGCCTGCAGATCGTCGACCGCGGGTACGTGCTCGACCAGGGGCGCAATGCCTACACCGGCACCGGCCGCGACCTCGCCACGGATCCCCAGGTCGTGCACCTGTATCTCGGCACCCTCGCTCAGGCCTAGCCCCCTCCCGTCGAGTGGCCTGAAATGGTCGCGCTCCACGCGGCTTCGCCGGCGTGTCGCGACCATTTCACGGCACTCGGCGGGGGGCTGTGGACAGCCAGTTGAGGGCCGCGCCCGAGGGCACGAGGCTGCCGCCATGTCCCATCCCGCGCGCATCCACGCCACGGTCGACCAGATCCGCACCACCGGGGCGCCAGTTCGCGCCAGCGACGTACCGGGCCTGACGCGGGCGCGGGTGCGTGCGGCCGTCGCGGCAGGGTCGCTAGTCGTGCTGCGCCCGGGCGTCGTCATACCGACGGAGGACTGGCGGCAGGCCGATCAGGTCACGCGTCATCGGATTCGGATCGACGCGGCTCTGCTGACGTTCCCCGGCAGCTGGATCAGCCACGACTCGGCCGCTGCCCTCCACGGGGCCTCTGGGGCCCTGCCCCGACCGGACTGGCACACGACCGTGCACCTGAGCAGGCCCGGCTACTCCCATCGGGAGGATGGCCTGATCATCCACGGCCACGAGGTACCGGACGATCAGGTCATCAGCCTCGACGGACGCCCGGTGACCTCGCTCGTGCGCACGTGCATCGATGTCGCCGCCCGCCGGAGCACGGGTGACGCACTTGCCGTCATGGATGCGGGAATGAGGCTCACGATCGCCGCCACCCACGCCGACATCCGTCGAGCCGCGCGCCTGCCGGACCTCCGTGAGGAGGTACGCGCGGAGTTCGATCGCGAGGTCGCCGGCTACAGCCGGCACCGATGGGTCACGACCGTGCGGCAGGCCGTGCGATGGGCTGATCCTGCTGCGGAGTCACGACTGGAGTCCCTCTCACGCGCAGAGATCCTGCGGGCGAGCCTGCCCCCACCGGAGTGCGGCTTCCCGCTCTACGGTGATGATGAACGCCTGTACTGGACCGACATGTGGTGGGAGCACCGCAGGCTGATCGGCGAGGTCGACGGCGCACTGAAGTACACCTCGCCCGAGGTCCTGCTCGCCGAGAAGCGCCGGGCCGAGGCCCTGAGTGCCCCCGGGCGGTTCCTCGTGCGGTGGGGATTCCCCGAGGTCCGGCCCCAGCCTCAGATCATGCTGCGCCGCCTTCGCGCGTACCTCTGACCGCCGAGTGGCCTGAAATGGTCGCGACACGCCGGCGAAGCCGCGTGGAGCACGACCATTTCACGGCACTCGGCGGAAAGCACTGTGGGGGCCGTCCCGAAGGACGACCCCCACAGCGGTGGTGCTGACTAGCCGACGTTCGGGCCGATGCCCTGCTTGACCATCTCCTGGATGATCTGAGCGGACTCGTCGAAGCCGATGAGGACGACCGCCTCCGGGCCCGCAGCCTTGATCTTCGCCACGTCAGCGGCGAAGTCGGTGGCCTTGGGGTCGTAGACGACGTTGGCGACAACCTCGCCACCGCCCTCGGTCACTGCCTTGGTGACGTTGGCGTTCAGGCCGTCACCGTAGGAGTCCTGCAGGGACATGATGGCCACCTTGGTGTAGCCGTCCTGCAGAACCAGGGACCCGACGAACGCGCCCTGGAGCACGTCCGACGGAGCCACGCGCCAGTACAGGCCGCGGTCCGCAGCGAAGGTCAGCTCGGGCGAGGTGTTCGCCGGGCTGATCATCATGACGCCGGCATTGGTGACCTGGTCGAGGACCGACAGGGTCGAGCCGGAGGAGGCGGCACCGATGAGGACGTCGATACCCAGCGGGAGCAGACGCTTGACGGTCTGCTTGCCGGTCTCGGTCGAGGTGTCGCCCGAGTCGCCCTCCTCAAGAACGATCTTCTTGAAGCCCGGGATGCCACCCGCAGCCTCGATGTCCTTGATGGCGAGCTTGACGCCGGCGATCTCCGGTGGGCCGAGGAACGCAAGGTTGCCCGTCACCGGGAGGAAGGTGCCGATCTTGAAGACGCCGTCGCCAGCGCCCTCCTGCGGCTTGCCGTCGATCGGGTTGGCCTCGCCCTCGGGCACGATCTCACCCTCGAGGTAGGTCACCTCGGGCAGGAGCGTGTTGTCGGCGCCGAACTGGTACACGCCGATGGAGGCGCTGGTCGGGTCACCGGCATCCCAGAAGTTCACGGCACCGGAGCGACCGTTGTAGTCGATCTCCTTGCCCTCCTCCAGGAGCGCGAGGCAGCCCGCGTAGTCGTTGCAGATCTCGGTGCCGTTGGTGATGGACACCATCTGCTTGGCCATGTCGACGCCCGCGTCGGACTTGGCCTTCGCTGCAGCCAGGGCCGCGAGGATGACCGCGTCGTAGGACTCGGGTGCGTAGGCGAAGTCGATCAGCTCCGGATCGACGGTGAGCAGGGCATCCTTGAAGTCCTGGGTGTTCTCCGCACCCGGGATGGTGCCCTTGACGCCGTCGAGGGTGCCGGCCGGGAGCTTCTCGCCCAGCGCGTTGCCCGTGTTGCCGTCAACGAGGTACAGCGGCACGCCAGCCGCGGCGGGAGCCTCCTCAGCGGGGGCCTCCTCAGCGGGGGCCTCCTCAGCGGGGGCCTCCTCAGCGGGAGCTTCGGCAGCGGGCTCGCTGGCCGCTGGCTCGGTCTCGGCGGAGTCGCTGCTCCCGCCGCACGCGGCGAGGGCAAGCGAGGCCACACCGAGCACGGCAGCGGTCTTGAAGACCGTTGTGCGCTTCATGCAGTCTCCTTAGGAAAGGACAGGCGACGGCGGACGCCGTCGCGTTGCCAACACTCTAGGGGCACGGTTGTTACGCACGGGTAACTAGGGGTCACTTCGTTGGCTGTTCGTGACCGTTCCGTGACCTTCGTGCCAGGGCCCGGGAGCGAGGGGGCTCAGGCGGGCCGAGAGCCGCGGTCAAGGACCCGGACGGCGGACTCCGCGAGCGTGATGCGACCGTCCATGGCCGCTCGCCTGAGCAGGGCGAAGGCCTCGGGCTCCGTGAGCCCGTCCTCCTCCTGCAGCAACCGCTTGGCGCGCTCCACGACATCGCGGGCCTCCTGGCGCTCCCGCAGGCCGTCCACCTGGTCGGCCAGATCGCGCATCTGCTCCCAGCGAGCCACCGCGACCTCGATGGCCGGTGGCAGGTCGCTGCGACCGAAGGGCTTGACGAGGTAGCCGAGCACCCCGGCATCGACCGCCCGTCGCACGGTCTCCTGCTCACTGAAGGCGGTCACCATCACCACTGGGGCGAGGCCCTCCCCCAGGATCTCCTCCGCGGCCGACAGCCCGTCGCGTCGCGGCATGGCCACATCGAGGAAGACGACATCGGGGCGCAGCTCCCGAGTGCGATCGACGGCGGCCTGGCCGTCGGCCACCTGACCCACGACGTGGTAGCCGAGCTCGGTCAGCAGCTCGACGAGATCCAGGCGGATGAGCGCCTCGTCCTCCGCCACGAGCACTGTCGTGACCTTCGGCTCGGCCATGACGACAGCCTAGGGCGAAGGCCCGTGACGACTACCATCGGTGATGCGCCCCGGTATCCCAACCGGCAGAGGAAGCGGTCTCAAACACCGTCCAGTGTGGGTTCGAATCCCACCCGGGGCACTGGTAGCAACAGTGCCTCCTGAACCGGCCGGACCACATCCCGACACTCATCCCGACGAATTCGGTCTCCGTCACCTCTGCGTGTCTTCGCCAGGCGGTGGTACGAGCTAGACCTCCCGCGGCAGGCCCATCATGTCGATGACGCCTCCGGGGGCGGTCTGCGTTGCTAGCCTCGTGGTCAACGACAGGAGACCCCATGGACGCACAGAGTTTCCTCACTGCACTCGGACCCGCCATGACTGACGCAGCCGAACGCGAACGACTCCTCACCGACCCACGAGCAGTACTCGCAGCCGCTGGCCTGGACCTACCCGACTGGTTCACGGTCACGGCCGTCGAAGGCGACACCCCCGCCCTCACCCTCACCCTGCCCTCCATGCTCAAACCGGATGCTGACCTCACCGAGGAGCAACTCGCCGCCGTCTCGGGAGGGATGTGGGGTGAATGGGATGGTGCCGTGTGCTGGAGGGGCGGTCTGCGTTGCTAGTCGATCACTTCGGTGAGGTCCCCGGAGGCGGTCTGCGTTGCTAACGTGACGGGCAGCGAAAGGGGGACTCATGAACCGCGCCGTTGTATGCACCGCCGCAGCCGCCTTGGTCGCGCTGGCCACCACTGGAACAGCCAGCGCAGACACTGCCACCTTGGGGGGCGCGTCAGCCTCCACTGTCGGCGCTTGGGTGAAGCCGACCTCCTGCAGCCAATTGCCCGTCGATTACATGGGCCTGCCCGCAGACCAGACCGCGACCATCCACATCCTCGATGCCACAACTCGCGCCGATGTCGGCTCCACCTTGATCCTGCGCAGCGAGCCGCGCTCAGGTCGAGTCAACATCCAAGTGTGCTCATCGCAGGTCAAGGACACCTCGCAGGTCCTGCTGTCTCTTGAACTGTCCGGGGCTGGTGCGGCTGACTCAGCCGTCTTCGCTTGGAAGGCTCGACCGAACACGGTTCGCTGCGTGAACAAGCGCACCTACACGATCCGCGAGTTCACCGCTCGCAAGTGCCCGTCGGGCTGGGTCAAGCGCTGATCGCGCGGCGGCACCCCCACGCGACTCAACCCTCCCCAGCGCATGCAAATGAGACCCGTCTGTCGCCTCGGGCGCCCTGTGTGCGGGTCTGGGACCAACGGAGTCGTCGAGCGGTGCTGGTCGCTGGGTGCTAGTCGACTCGTGCTGGCAACCCTGTTCTACCTCGGTCAGGCGGGGTCTAGACATCCGTCATTCCGGTTCACATGCGGTGCACACCGTGACCCCGTAGGGCCACCAATCGGCACCATTGCGCACCCGAGGGAATCCGCCGGTTCCCTCACGAATGGCCGATTCCCCTCACAGATTCCGAGCCGCACCTCGTCCGAATCCCACCCGGGGCACCGGGCAGCGGTCGATAACGGTTCGACACAGGTTCGCGCATGGACCCCGGATCACCAGGTGGCCGCTGCTAGCGTCGGAGGAACGCCGACGGACGGAGACCCATGTCCACATCCACCCGCAGGGCGGCACTCGCCCTGGCAGCAGCCGCTACCGCTCTGGTCACCCTCACCGCCTGCGGCGGGGTCGCCGAGACCGTCACCGAGCAGGCCATGGAGGAAGCCATGGGCGGTGACGTCGCGATCAACGACGAGGGCATCTCGATGACCGACGACGAAGGCAACCAGATGGCGATCGGCGAGGGGGTCGCCGTGCCGGACAACTGGCCCTCGAACATCCCGCTCTATGACGGCACCTTGGTCATGGTCTCGTCCGCCGCGGACGGCACAGCCACCGCGTCCTGGACGACCGAGGGCGACCCTGCGGCAGTGGCGGACGCCTACGGCGCCCAGCTGGAGGGCGCGGGCTACTCCCTGCAGTCGGATTCCAACTTCGACGGCTCCATCCTGCGGGAGTACACCTCGAGCGAGCTGACCATCTCGGTCATCGCCGGGCAGGCGGACGGTGTCACCAGCCTGACGATGACGGCCATGCCGGCCATGTAGCGGCAGGTCAGTCGTCGGGCATCACGAGGCGGCAGGGTCGACAGCCGGCGGCCCAACCTGATCGAGGGAGAGTCGGGGCTTGAGCTCGAGCAGCCGGCCCAGCAGGCCGTTGACGAAGGCGGGCGACTCGTCGGTCGAAAGTTCGGCCGCGAGCGCCACGGCCTCGGAGATGGCGACCGCCTCGGGGGCGTCCGTGCCCCAGAGCACCTCGTAGGCCCCCAGCCTCAGGATGGACCGGTCCACGGCCGGCATGCGGTCGACGGCCCATCCCATCGAGTAGCTGCTCAGCAGCTCGTCGATCTGGTCCTGATGCGCGGCCACGCCGCGCACGAGCACGTCGACGTAGGGGTTCATCGCCGCGTGTCCCTCCTCGTGCCGACGCTCCTGCGTCTGGCCGAGGACGTCGAGGACCGGAACACCGCGCGCATCGGCCTCGAACAGCACATCGAGGGCTCGCTTGCGGGCCTTGCTGCGGGCAGTCATACGAGAGTCAGTCGTTGACGCGGCCGAGGTACGACCCGTCGCGGGTGTCGACCTTCACCTTGGTGTTCGACTCCAGGAACAGGGGCACCTGGATCTCGGCGCCGGTCTCGAGGGTGGCGGGCTTGGTGCCGCCCGTCGAGCGATCACCCTGCAGACCCGGCTCGGTGTACGTGACCATGAGCTCGACCGAGGCTGGCAGCTCGACGTAGATGGCGGCGCCCTCGTGCGTGGCGACAGTGGCGTTCTGGTTCTCGAGCAGGTAGCGCGAGGCATCACCGACGACAGCGGAGGGCACCTGCACCTGGTCGTAGGTCTGGGTGTCCATGAACACCCAGTCATCCCCGTCCTTGTAGAGGTACTGCATCTCACGCTTGTCGACCGTGGCCGTCTCGACCTTGGTGCCGGCGTTGAACGTCTTGTCGACGACCTTGCCGGACAGCACGTTCTTGAGCTTGGTGCGGACGAATGCACCGCCCTTGCCCGGCTTCACGTGCTGGAACTCCACGACGGTCCAGAGCTGGCCGTCGAGGTTGAGGACGAGTCCGTTCTTCAGGTCGTTCGTGGTGGCCACGTTCCCTGCTCCCAGGTGATCAGGCGCCTACGACCCGCAGTTCCGGCGAGCCCGAGGTGAGCGCGCGAGGTCCGGCGTCGTGGACGACGAGGGTGTCTTCGATGCGTACCCCGCCCCTGCCCGGCAGGTAGACCCCGGGCTCGACGGTGAACGCCATGTCGGGCCGAATGCTACCCGTGGCGCGGGCGTTGATCCCGGGCGCCTCGTGGATGACCAGCCCGACCCCGTGGCCCAGGCCGTGGGTGAAGTGCGCTTCGAGGCCGGCCGACCGCAGGGGGCCGCGCGCCGCCGCATCGATCTCGCAGGCGGCCACCCCGGCATGGCACAGGGCCACGGCCGCACTCTGCGCCTCGCGGACCGCCTCGTGCACCTCCGCCTGCCATGCCGTGGCAGGCCTGCCCACCACGAACGTGCGGGTCATGTCGGCGTGGTAGCCCGCGACCCTCGCACCGGCATCGACGACGAGGAGGTCGCCCTCCTGCAGCCGCGTGGACCCGGGCTGGTGGTGCGGGATGGCCGAGTGCTCCCCCGCCGCGACGATCGTCGGGAAGGCTCGATCCTCTGCCCCATGGTCGCCGAACAGCTGCTCAAGGCGGCGTGCCACGTCGAGCTCCCGGTCGCCGACTCGGATCTCGCCGGCCAGATCCGCGAACGCCGAGGACGTGATGGCGCAGGCTCGCTCCAGCAGCGCGATCTCATCAGGGTCCTTGACCGCACGCGCATCCTCGATCAGAGCCGGGATGATGACCGGCTCGCAGCCGAGTGCCCGAAGATCATCGGCGGCGGACATCGTCAGGCACGCCTCGACCAGCATGCGGCCATCGCGGCCGGCCATGCGCTCCGCAACGGCACGGAAGGTTGCGCGGTCGATCAGCGTGCCGACGTCGGGGCACTCGGTCGCGACCTGGTCGACGTAGCGCCCATCGGTGCCGAGCACGTCGTCGTCGGGCGCGACGCCCAGTCCAAGCACAGCGTTGCTTCCGGAGAACCCGGTGAGGTATCGGATGTTGGCGAGGTCGGTGACGAGGAGGGGAAGGTCCAGGTCCGACTCGGCGAGCGCACGGCGGAGACGAGCCCGACGTCCGGCGTGGTCCACCGGCTATCGACCCAGCAGCGTGGCCACCGCTCGCAGGGCCAGTCGGTACGAGTCCAGCCCCAGACCGGCGATCGTGCCGGTCGCGACCCCGGAGACGACGGAGGTGTGACGGAACTCCTCGCGAGCGGCCGGATTGGACAGGTGCACCTCGATCAGCGGAGCCGTGAGCATGGCGCAGGCATCGCGGACGGCGTACGAGTAGTGCGTGAAGGCTGCAGGGTTGAGCACCACGGGCCAGGAGGAGTCGGCAGCCTCGTGCAACCAGCCGATCAGCTCGGCTTCGTCGTTCGTCTGCCGGACGTCGACCGTCAGACCCAGCTCGGCGGCCGCCTCGCGACACGCAGCCGTCAGGTCATCGTGCGTGGCGCGCCCGTAGACATCGGGCTCCCGGGACCCCAGCCGGTTGAGATTGGGTCCGTTGAGGACCAGCACATGCGCCACGCGCCGCAGACTACCCCTGAGCACCGGCCACAAAGGCCACGGCACTCCAGCCGGAACGGACCTAGCGGGACACCGCGTCGTAGGCGGCCGCGAGGAAGGTCGGGTCCGGGCCCGCCCAGATCCCCGGGTTGGCGATGCCGTTCAGGACGACGAACCGCAGCAGGGAACCCCGCGCCTTCTTGTCGATCGACATCGCGGCCATGAGCTCCTCCCAGTGGCCCGCCGGGTAGGTGATCGGCAGTCCGAGGGAGGTCAGGACGGAACGGTGCCGCTCGACCTCGGCCTCGCTCAGCCGACCCCCGATGCCCGCAAGCTCCGCGACGAAGACCATGCCCACCGAGACCGCCGCACCATGGCGCCACCGGTAGCGCTCGCGGCGCTCCACGGCATGACCGAAGGTGTGCCCGTAGTTCAGGACCTCCCGACCCAGGGAGCCGTCGCCGAGAGTCGCCGACGTCTCACGGAAGTCCGCACCCACGACGTCGGCCTTGACCTGCACTGCGCGCCTGATCAGGTCGGTCAGGAGCTCGCCTGACGGATCGGTCGCCTCGGCCGGACGACTCTCGACGTCATCGAGGATCGAGGTGTCGCGGACGAAGCCGACCTTCACCACTTCCGCCATGCCCGCGAGGAGGTCGTTCCGGGGCAGGGTCTCCAGCGCAGTGACATCGCACAGGACGCCTCGCGGGCTCCAGAACGAGCCGACGAGGTTCTTGCCGGCGTCGGTGTTGATGCCGGTCTTGCCGCCCACGGCAGCGTCGACCATCGCGAGCAGGGTCGTGGGCACCTGGATGACGCGGATACCACGCAGCCACGTGGCCGCGACGAAACCGGCGAGGTCGGTCGTCGCTCCTCCCCCGAGCCCGACCACTGCGTCGCTGCGGGTGAACCCCGCGGCACCGAGGGCCGTCCAGCAGAAGGCCGCGACCTCGGCCGTCTTCTGGTCCTCCGCCTCCGGTACCTCGATCATGGTGACCTCGAAACCGTGATCGGCGAGGTCGGTGCGCATCGCCTCCGCGGTGACGACCAGGGCACCCGGATGGATGATCGCCACGCGCGTGGCACCATCGAGCATGCGGGGCAGGTGGCCGAGGAGTCCGCGACCGATGACGACGTCGTAGTCCTGCTCTGCTGCCACGGGAACGACGATGTCAGCGTTCCCGGACTTCCCGGAGTTCACGGAGCTCATGGAGCTCATGGAGCACTCCTGTCTGACGTCGACGGCGATGAGACGAGCGAGGTGACGGAGTCGACGACCTGGCGCAGCGTGCTCCCGGAAGTGTCGACGATGTCAGTGGACACGGCCTCGTACAGCGGCGTGCGCTGTTCCAGGAGGGCGCCGAGGGTTCCGCGCACGTTGCCGAGCAGCAACGGCCGGGCGGTGTTGAGCCCTACCCGCGACGCCGCGTCCGAGACCGACACGCGCAGCCAGACGACCCGGTGGCCCTTGAGGTGATCGCGCGTGCCCTCACGCAGGACCGCCCCGCCACCGAGCGACAGCACGCCGGTGTGCTCGGCCAGCGCACGGGCCACGGTCTCGGCCTCGCGATCCCGGAAGGATTCCTCGCCCTCGACCACGAAGATGTCGGCGACAGACATGCCCGCTGCCTCCTCGATGAGCGCATCGGTGTCGGCGAAAGGAACACCGAGCCGCTGCGCGACCCTCCGACCGACGCTCGACTTTCCCGCTCCCGGGGAACCGACGAGCACGAGGATGGGGCCCTCGTGCTCGTCCGCCGCAGGCATCGTCATCGGATGGTCAGGTTCGCGAGGTACCCGGTGATGTTGCGCCGGACCTCCTCGACGCTGTCGCCGCCGAACTTCTCCAGCACCGCGTCAGCCAGCACCATCAGGACCATGGCCTCGGCAACGACGCCGGCCGCCGGCACGGCACACACGTCGGAGCGCTGGTTGATGGCCGGGGCAGCCTCGCGGGTCGACACGTCGACGGTGCGCAGGGCCTTGGGAATCGTGGAGATCGGTTTCATGGCCGCCCGCACACGCAAGGTCTCCCCGGTGGACATGCCGCCTTCGGTGCCGCCGGACTTGCCCGACGTGCGGACGAGCCGACCGTCGTCGTCGACGATCTCGTCCTGCGCCTGCGAGCCGCGCACCCCGGCGAGGGCGAAGCCGTCGCCCACTTCGACACCCTTGATCGCCTGGATGCCCATGAGCGCAGCAGCCAGGCGGGCGTCGAGTCGGCGATCCCAGTGGACGTGGCTGCCGAGGCCAGGAGGCAGGCCGAAGGCGAGCACCTCAACCACTCCGCCGAGGGTGTCGCCTTCGCGGTGCGCGGCTGAGATCTCCTCCTCCATGGCCGCTGCGGCCGTGGTGTCGAAGCACCGCACCGGGCTCTCATCGATCGCATCGATGTCGCCGGGGCCGGGCTCGGGCGTGCCCGCCGCGACTGACGCAGCACCGATGCGCACGACATGGCTGATCACCTCGATGCCTGCCGCCTGCTCGAGGAAGGCACGCGCCACCGCGGCGATCGCCACGCGGGCCGCCGTCTCGCGGGCACTGGCACGCTCGAGTACGGGCCGGGCATCGGTGAAGCCGTACTTCTGCATGCCCACCAGATCGGCGTGCCCGGGACGCGGACGGGTCAGCGGGGCGTTGCGCGCGAGCGCCGCGATCTCCTCGGCATCGACCGGATCAGGAGACATCACCTGCTCCCACTTCGGCCACTCGGAATTGCCCACCTCGATGGCGACCGGGCCCCCGAGGGTCGACCCGTGACGCACACCGCCGAGGAAGCGCACGGTGTCCTGCTCGAACTTCATACGTGCCCCGCGGCCGGCACCGAGCCTGCGACGGGCGAGGTCGCGGCCGATCTCGGCGGACGACACCTCGATACCCGCGGGCAGCCCCTCCGCGATCGCCACGAGAGCGGGCCCGTGGGATTCCCCTGCCGTCAGCCAGCGAACCATGACCCGAATCCTTCCAGAGCCGGTCGCGCCGGACTCCGGCAGGCACTCACGACGTTGGCAGCACAGCCCCGAAGCCCTCCGCAGACAGGCAATCAGGCAGGCAGGGCGGCGGACATCGCGGCGACAGCGGGCTCGCGTCCGGTCATGAGACGTACCTGCTCCACCGCCTGCCAGAGCAGCATGTCGCGCCCGCTGGCGACCCCCCTGCCGCCCCACGTGCCGGCCAGCGGAGTGGGCCAGGGGTGGTAGGAAGCATCGAGGAGGATGCCCGTGGCCCTCGCACCGACGTCCTGCCACGGCGCCCCGGACTCCCCCGGAAGCGTGCTGATGACCACGTCAGCGGCCGCAGCGTCGGGGTCGGGGTCCAGATCCTGCACGCGGCAGATGAGCCCGAATGCTGCGCCGAGCGCCGCCACCTGCTCGGCGGCCTCGAGACGGCGTGCGCAGACCACCACCTCCCCGGCCTCGAGTCGGGCCAGGGCGGCCACGGCGCTTCGCGCTGTTGCTCCGGAGCCGAGCAGCGTCGCACTGCGGGGCGCCTCGCTCAGACCGGCGCGGACCACCGCCTCGGTGATGCCGTAGACATCGGTGTTCGCCCCGTGCCAGCCCTGACCCACCGGCAGCACGGTGTTCACCGAGCGAAGCCGTGCGGCTTCCTCGTCGACACCATCGAGCAATTCCAAGACGCACTCCTTCAGGGGCATCGTGAGCGACAGTCCAGCCCACGACTCATCGAGGGTGGCCAGGAAGTCGGGCAGGCCCTGCTCGTCGACCTCGATGGCCGTGTACGTCCAGTCCAGGCCCAGACTCGCGTAGGCCGCGAGATGCAGCGCCGGGGACAGCGAGTGGGCGATGGGCGAGCCCAGCACAGCGGCGCGCCGCGCAGAGCCGTCACGGATGTCGGGCACGGTAGCTCGCACTCATTCCTCGAGCTCCGCGAGGTTCCGCTGGAACTCGCGCTTGAACTCGAGGAACTCCTCGTAGTCGGCGGTGAACTTGGTCTCTCCCGTAGCGGGGTTCACGGTGACGAAGTACAGCCAGTCGCCCTCGGCCGGGTCGAGCGCGGCCTCCATCGCGGCCTCGCCCGGCGAGTTGATCGGACCCGGAGGCAGGCCCTTGTTCTCGTAGGTGTTGTACGGCGATGACGTGGCCAGCTGATCCTCGTTGAGCTGGATGTCATTGATGCCCAGCGCGTACGCCACCGTCGAGTCCATCTGCAGGGGCATTCCCTGCTTGAGTCGGTTGTAGATGACGCGTGCCGCCTTGGGGAAGTCGGCGGGAGGGACCTCGGCCTGGACGATGGATGCGATGGTCAGCACCTTGTAGGGCTTGAGGCCGACCTCGGCCGAGCGCTCCTCGAGACCCACCTCCGCGCTCGCCTGGTTGAAGCGGCTGACGAAGGACTTGAGCAGCGCGCCAGCTGTCTCGTCACCTGCGATGTCGTAGGTGGCGGGGAACAGGAATCCCTCGGGACGGTCCTTGGCCCACACGGGCAGCCCGAGAGCCCCGGGCTCGCCGAGCGCTGCCTCGAAGTCGCCGCGTGGGATCTCCGTGGCTGCCACCGATTCCTCGACCGCCTGGTTCAGGCGCAGGCCCTCCGGCAGCACAAGTCGACTGTCCTTGCGCGAGACCGGATCGAGGAGCAGTTCGAGGGCCTCGGCCGCTCCCATCTGGAGGCGCAGGGTGTACTTGCCCGGTCCGATGGACGATGCACGCTCGTCGACCGTCGCGACATTGACGAAAGTGTCGGCGGAGCTGATGACGCCGGCGTCCTCAAGCCTGGTGGCGATGCGGGTGAGGGTGTCACCGCGCTCGATGATGACGACCACCTCTCCGACCCCGGTGCCGACGAACTCCTCCTCCGGCGTCGAGGACCCGCGCAGGAGCGTCACGGAGTAGCCGATCATCCCCACCGCGAGAGCGACCGTGACGATCCCGACGATCCACTTGGTCCACGATCGTCGGTGGCGCGAGGGCGGGAGACGGCCGGGTGACAGCATCGTTTCCAGCTGGCTCACCCTGGCGCTCCTTCTCCTCCCCGGACGTCGACGTGGGACGTCCGGTCCTGAGCAGCCTCGCGATCGAGGTCCGCCTGCAGAACCATGACAGCGGAGGCGCTGTCGATGAGGGACCTCGACTGGCGTGTCGAGCGTCCACCGGCCTGCAGGGCACGCTGGGCCTGCACCGTCGACAGCCGCTCGTCGACCAGTCGCACCGGCACGGTCACGCGTTCCGCGAGGGTCGATGCCCACGCTCGGACGGCGGTGGCTGCGGAGCCCTCCTGGCCGCTCAGGCTCAGGGGTAGCCCCACGATCACCTCGAGGGCCGCCCACTCCTCCACCAGCGCTGCGACGGCATCGAACGAGGCCTCACCGGCACGCACAGCATCAAGGGGAACAGCCAAAGTGCCGGTCGCATCGCTGCGCGCGATGCCGATGCGCACCGTGCCGACGTCGACCGCGAGTCGGACGCCCGTGCGCACGCCTAGGCCCCCACGCGAGCTCGGACGAGGTCCCTCACAGCGGTGAGCGCATCGGGGATCCCCGCCGTGTTCGAGCCGCCGCCCTGCGCGAACTCGTCCTTGCCGCCACCGCGGCCGTCGATGCACCCCGCGGCAGCCTGCAGGAGCGCAGAGGAGGACACCCCGAGGGCGATCGCCTCCGGAGTCGCCGCAGCCACGACCGCCGCCTTGCCATCCGCGACCGCGAACCCGACGTACACCGCTGCGGCCCCCTGACGCGCCCGACCCTTGGCCTTCATGGCCAGTTCTCGGAGATCACCTGCGCTCGTGCCGTCGGGGGCCTGGAAGGCCCAGAGCCGGAGCGGACCGATGTCAGCACCCTCGCCGATGACGTCGTCGACGCTTGCGGCCAACTGGGCGCTGCGCACCTTCGCGAGGTCGCGCTCGGCATCCTTGAGCGAGGCGATGGTGCGCTCGACGCGCTCGAGGACCTCGTCAGCCGGCGCCTTGACGAGCTCGGACAGGCGCTGCACGAGCAGGTGCTCACGTGCGAGGAACCGGTAGGCGTCAGTGCCGACCAGGGCCTCCACCCGGCGAACCCCCGCACCGATCGACCCCTCGGACAGGAAGGTGACGATGCCGAGCTGGCCCGACCGCTGGGCATGGGTGCCACCGCACAGCTCGTGCGCCCAGTCACCCACGGACACCACCCGCACCCGATCGCCGTACTTCTCGCCGAAGAGGGCCATCGCCCCCATGGCGCGAGCCTCATCCTGCGTCATGGTCTGTGCCGACACCACGAGGTCGTCGACCAGCACCTCGTTGACGTGCTGCTCGACCTCGGAGAGCACTGCGGTCGATACCGGGGCAGGGCTCGGGAAGTCGAAGCGCAGCCGCCCGGGCGCGTTCTCCGAGCCCATCTGTGTCGCGGTGTCGCCGAGCCGCTCGCGGAACGCGCGGTGGATCATGTGCGTGGCGGTGTGCGCTCGCGAGATGGCACGGCGACGGGCCGCGTCGATCTCGCTGATGACGCGAGCGCCCGAGACGAGCTCACCGTCGAGCACCTCGCCCCGGTGGACGAAAAGCCCGGGCACAGGCGTCTGCACGTCGTAGACCTCGACCAGTGCACCCTCGCTGCTGCGCAGGCGCCCGTGGTCGCCGAGCTGACCACCGGCCTCGGCATAGAACGGCGTGCGGTCGAGCACGATCTCGACATGGTCGCCCACGCGTGCCGCCGGAACGGTCTCTGCGTCCTTGACGATGCCGATCACCGTCGACTCGGTGAGGGATTCGTCGTAGCCCGTGAATGTCGTGGTGCCGCCCGCCTGGAGGATGTCGCGGTACGCCGTGATGGCGGCAACACCGGCCTTGCGGGCCTGAGAGTCGGCCTTCGCCCGCTCGCGCTGCTGCTGCATCAGCCGGCGGAAGCCCTCCTCGTCGACACTCAATCCCTGCTCCGCGGCCATCTCCAGGGTCAGGTCGATGGGGAAGCCGTAGGTGTCGTGGAGGGCGAAGGCCTGCTCGCCCGGGAGTTCGCGTGAACCGCCGGCGCGCAGGTCGGCCACCGCCGTGTCGAAGATGGTGCTGCCTGTGCGCAGCGTCTGCAGGAAGGCGGACTCCTCGCCGACCGCCGTCTGGCGGATCCGATTGGCCATGTCGTTCAGCTCGGGGTACTGGGGCGCCATGGACACCACTGTGGCGTCGACGAGGTCGCCCATCGTGGCCTCGTGGGCACCGAGCAGGCGCATCATGCGGATCGTGCGTCGCATGAGCCGTCTGAGCACGTAGCCGCGGCCCTCGTTGCCGGGGATCACGCCATCACCGATGAGGAACACGCAGGTGCGAGCGTGGTCGGCCACCACCCGCAGGGCGACGTCGTCCTTGGCATTCGCCCCGTAGCGCGCTCCGCTGAGCTCGCTTGCGCGATCAAGGATCCCGCGCGTGGTGTCGATCTCGTAGATGTTGTCGACTCCCTGGAGCAGGGCTGCCATGCGCTCGAGTCCCATGCCGGTGTCGATGTTCTTCGCGGGCAGCGGCTGGCGGATGTCGAAGTCCTCCTTGGACCGCACCGCCGACAGCTCGTCCTGCATGAAGACCAGGTTCCAGACCTCGAGGTAGCGATCCTCGTCGGCGACCGGACCGCCCTCGCGCCCATGCGCCGGTCCGCGATCGAAGTAGATCTCGGAGCAGGGTCCGCCCGGCCCCGGGACGCCCATCGACCAGTAGTTGTCCTTCGGTCCGCGACGCTGGATGCGCTCGTAGGGAAGACCGGCCACGCGATGCCAGATCTCGATCGCCTCGTCATCGTCCTCGTAGACGGTGACCCACAGCAGTGACTCGTCGAACCCGTAGCCCCCGTCGGCCACGGATCGGGTCAGCAGCTCCCACGCGAGCGGAATGGCGCCTTCCTTGAAGTAGTCGCCGAAGGAGAAGTTCCCGGCCATCTGGAAGAAGGACGCATGGCGGGTGGTCTTGCCGACCTCCTCGATGTCGAGGGTGCGCACGACCTTCTGGACGCTCGTGGCCCTCGGGTACGGCGGCGGCGCCTCGCCCAGGAAGTAGGGCTTGAAGGGGACCATGCCCGCGTTGACGAACAGCAGGGTCGGATCGTCGAGCAGCAGAGACGCCGACGGAACCACCTGGTGGTCGCGGTCGGCGAAGAAGCGCAGGAACCTGCTGCGGATCTCGGCGGAGTCCATCACAAGCCTCTCTGGGGGGACTGGTTCATGACGTGCGCGGCAGCTGCTCCGACGGAGCCAGCCCTCGGGGTGGCGGACCCTCTCGCCTCGACCGCGGCGACGGCTCCGGAGGCCAGGCTGCGTGCGGTGCTGGCCGCCTGAACCGCCGACAGCCCCACCTGCTGAACACTCAGCACCACCCCTCGCTCGCGCGCATCGTCGAGGGCCTGCTGGATCCTGCGGTAGGCGAGGATGCCGCCGGCCGCGCCGATGGCCACCCACACGATCCTCCGCATGGTGCATCAGCCTAACGGGCCTGCCTCACCCCTCCGGCGGCTGCCGGAGGTCGGCCACTCGAGCCGCGACGTCACCCCACGCCGCTTCGGCCCCATGGCGCGTCGGCCGGTAGTACCGGCGATCGACGAGTTCGTCCGGCAGGTACTGCTGGGCCGCGACGCCACCGGGAAGGTCGTGCGGGTACTGGTAGCCGACCCCGTGTCCGAGCGAGCCCGCCCCCGGGTAGTGGGCGTCGCGCAGGTGGACCGGAACGCGGCCGATGCCACCCGTGCGCACATCGGCCAGGGCCTCGCCGATGCCGACGACCACGGCATTCGACTTCGGCGCGAGCGCGGCATGGATCGTGGCGTGGGCGAGGATGATGGACGCCTCGGGCATCCCGATGAGAGCCACCGCCTGGGCGGCCGCGACCGCGGTCTGCAGGACGCTCGGTTCGGCCATCCCGATGTCCTCGCTCGCGAGGATCATCAGCCTGCGGGCCACGAAGCGGGGATCCTCACCGGCCTCGAGCATGCGCGCGAGGTAGTGCAGAGCGGCATCGGGATCGCTCCCCCGCACGCTCTTGATGAAGGCGCTGATGACGTCGTAGTGCTGGTCGCCGTCCTTGTCGTACGCGATAGCCGCCTGCTGGACCGCCCGCTCCGCATCGGCCAGCGTGATGCAGGCCCGATCCGTCAGGCCCGACACCGCCGCGTCGAGTCCGGTCAGCGCACGACGGGCATCACCGTTGGCGGTGCGCACAAGATGAGCCAGCGCTTCGTCATCGACGTCGACAGCCCCGGCCAGGCCACGGGGATCCTCGATCGCGCGCCGCAGGAGCTCAGCCACATGCTGATCGGTGAGCGGTGACAGTCGCACCAGCATGCTGCGCGACATCAGCGGGGAGATGACCGAGAAGCTCGGGTTCTCCGTTGTGGCGGCGATCAGCGTGACCCAGCCGTTCTCGACGGCTGGCAGCAGCGCATCCTGCTGGCTCTTGCTGAAGCGGTGCACCTCGTCGATGAACAGCACCGTGCCGCGTCCGTTCATGGCCAGCCGATCACGGGCATGGTCGATCACCGCACGGACGTCCTTGACGCCGGCCGTCACCGCGGAGAGCTCGACGAAGTCGCGACCCGAACCGCTGGACAGCAGCGAGGCAAGCGTCGTCTTGCCCGTTCCCGGTGGCCCCCAGAGGATCACCGAGACCACGGGGGCGTCGGCCGCTGCCGTGAGCAGGGTGCGAAGGGGCGATCCGGGAGCGAGCGCTTCGTCCTGGCCCACGACGTCGTCGACCGACCGTGGGCGCATGCGCACGGCGAGGGGGGCCGAGGATCTCGAACCCGTCAGCCCGTCGTCGAACAGGGTCATGAGGGCAGCGTAGGCGCGGTCGGCGCCAGCAGGCCCGATGCATAGCGGCCGGTCTCGCGAAAGCCCAGCGCAGAGTAGGTGCGACGGCCTGCCTCATTGGCGGTGTACATCTCCAGCACGACCGCCGGTGCACCCGCCATGCGTGCCGCGGAGATGAGGTGCGCGCAGACCTGCCGGGCCAGCCCGCGGCCTCGGGCATCCGGATGGGTGCACACGCTCAGGACGTGCGCGGCCCCCGAGGCCTCGGTGGCCTGGGCCGCGACCGAGACGAGCCGGCCGTCCTGCTCGATCCCCGACCACCGGACGATGCGGGGATCTCCCGGGAAGACGTGGGCGGAGTCCGAATGCTCCAGCAGCGGGCCGATCCGCGGATCGTCCAGGGCAAGGGCGCTCACGCCGGCCACGTCGACGGACGGTGCGTCGTCGTCGAGGAGCCAGAAGCACCAGTGACCCGGATCGGGCGTGCGGAGCCGGTCCGGCAGGTGCTTGAAGACCGACTCGCTGACCGTGACGCCGTCGATCTCGTGATCGTCGGCGATGAGGGTCACGAGTCGGACGACCGCTTCGGGATCCTCACCGATCCCGGTGACCCACCGCTCTCCCGGCCGCGCAGCACGGCCGAGCCACGCCACGTTGCGCCCCTCCGACACGCAGGGCCGCGAGAACGACAGTCCGCCCGAAGCCTGCGGGACGGCGGGGGCCACCATCCATCGCACGAGAGGGTCGTCCGGGCGGACGTCGTGCGGGGTCATGGCTCAGGTCTCTGGTGAGGCGTCGATACCCGCTTCAGCACGCTGGACCGCCGTGATCGGCGTCGGGGCACCCGTGAGCGGATCGTGCCCGCCTCCGGTCTTCGGGAAGGCGATGACCTCGCGGATGCTCGATGCTCCCGCGAGCAGCATGCAGATGCGGTCGAGCCCGTAGGCGATTCCGCCGTGCGGAGGAGGTCCGTACTGGAATGCATCCAGCAGGAATCCGAACTTCTCGTGCTGCTCCTCCTCGGTGAGTCCGAGCATGGCGAAGACCCGCTGCTGCACGTCACTGCGATGGATACGGATGGATCCTCCGCCGATCTCGTTGCCGTTGCAGACGAGGTCGTACGCCCAGGCGAGAGCCTCCCCCGGCGTCTCCTCGAATCGGTCGATCCACTCGGTGTTGGGCGACGTGAACGGGTGGTGCACGGCCGTCCAGCCGAGCGCGATGCCGTGCTCGACGATCTCCTCGAACATGGGGGCATCGACGATCCAGACGAAGGACCACTGGGAGTCATCGATCAACTCGAGCCTGCGCCCGATCTCCAGTCGGGTCGCACCCAGCAGGGCGCGGGCGTCGGCCTGCCGGCCCGCTGCGAAGAAGACGCAGTCACCGGGGCGGGCGCCGACGGCCTCCGCCAGGCCCTCGCGCTCTGCGTCGCTGATGTTCTTCGCGACCGGGCCACCGAGGGCCCCGTCCTCGGCGATGGTCACGTACGCGAGGCCCTTGGCACCCCGCTGCTTGGCCCACTCCTGCCACGCGTCGAATGCCCGCCGCGGCTGGTCGGCCCCGCCGGGCATCACGACAGCGCCCACATGCTCGGCCTGGAACACCCGGAACGGGGTCTGGGCGAAGAAGTCGGTCAGGTCGACGAGCTCGAGGTCGAAGCGCAGGTCAGGCTTGTCGGAGCCGTAGCGGCGCATGGCCTCCGCATAGGTCATGTGCGGCACCGGGCCGATGTCGTATCCGAGCACCTCCTGCCACAGAGCCCGGACCACGGCCTCGCCCACCTCGATGACGTCGGCCTGCTCGACGAACGACATCTCGATGTCGAGCTGGGTGAACTCCGGCTGCCGGTCGCCACGGAAGTCCTCGTCGCGATAGCACCGCGCGATCTGGAAGTACCGCTCCATCCCCGCCACCATGAGCAGCTGCTTGAACAGCTGGGGCGACTGCGGAAGGGCGTACCAGTGGCCCGGCTGAAGGCGCACGGGCACGAGGAAGTCGCGAGCACCCTCCGGCGTGGACCGCGTGAGTGTCGGAGTCTCGATCTCGAAGAACTCGCGCTCGAGGAGGACGTTGCGGCAGATCTGGTTGACCTTGGAGCGCATGCGGATGGCATCGCCGGCGCCCTTGCGTCGGAGGTCGAGGTAGCGGTGACGCAGCCGGACCTCCTCTCCCACATTGACCCGCTCATCGATCGGGAAGGGCAGGGGCGCCGAGGTCGAGAGCACCTCGACGGACTCCGCCATGACCTCGACCGCACCGGTGGGCAGATCAGGGTTCTCATTGCCGGCAGGGCGCTGTGCCACCGTGCCGGTCACCTTGATGCAGAACTCGTCGCGCAGGGGGTGCGCCACCTCGGCATCGTGAACAACGACCTGGACCACACCCGATACGTCACGGAGATCGAGGAAGGCCACGCCGCCGTGATCGCGCCGGGTCGCGACCCAGCCAGCAAGGGTCACCTCCCGCCCGGCGTCGGATGCGCGGAGCGAGCCGGCGGTGTGCGTGCGAATCACGGTCGAGCCTCCTGGCTGTCGGTGGAACGGACCTGCGGAACACGGTCCTCGTCTGGTGGCTCCCAGGTGAGCGGATCGGCCGCGTGCTGGTCCCCCGTGCGGATGTCCTTGACGCTGTGGGCACCTGCCTCGGGGAACCAGACGAATGGGATGCCTCGGCGGTCGGCGTACCTGATCTGCTTGCCGAACTTGTCGGCCGCCGGGGCGACCTCGCAGGCGATGCCGCGCGAGCGAAGGGCCGCTGCCACCGACGCACTGGCCTCCCGCGAATCCTCGTCGACGACAGCCACGAGAACCGCCGAGGGAACCGCGCGCGAGACCGTGACGAGCTGGCGGCCGAGCAGGATCGACACCAGGCGCGTGACACCGAGCGAGATGCCCACACCCGGATACGTCTGCTTGCCGTCGCTCGCCAGGGAGTCGTACCGGCCGCCGGAGGCGATCGAGCCCACCGACTCGAATCCGCGCAGCTCGGTCTCGTAGACCGTGCCCGTGTAGTAGTCCAGGCCACGGGCGATGCGAAGGTCCGCGATGACAGCCCCCGGACGCTCACGACGAGCCCCTTCGACGACGGCGACGAGCTCGTCGATGCCCTGGTCGAGCAGTTCGTGGCGCACACCGAGCGATCTCACGCGGTCGGCGAAGGACGAATCGTCGGACCGGATGGTCGCGAGCTCCAGGCATGCTCCTGCCGCCGCGGGCGTGAGTCCGACGTCGTCGACGAGCAGGCGCCGGGTGGCGTCGCCACCGATCTTGTCGAGCTTGTCGACCGCGCGCAGCACCGCTGCCGGGTCGTCGGCACCCACCCCACGGTAGAACCCCTCGGCCAGCTTGCGATTGCTCACCAGGATGACTGCCGGCGGGATCGGGAGTCGCTCGAGGAGGGCCGCCATGGTGAGCGCCATCTCGACCTCGTAGTGGAAGGGCAGGGTGTCGCGTCCGACTACGTCGATGTCGGCCTGCGTGAACTCCCGGAAGCGGCCCTCCTGCGGCCGTTCGCCGCGCCAGACCTTCTGGATCTGGTAGCGCTTGAAGGGGAACTCCAGGTGACCGGAGTTCTCCAGGACGTAGCGGGCGAAGGGCACCGTGAGGTCGAAGTGGAGTCCGAGACCGGCATCGGGGTCGCCTTCGTCGGCGTGCAGACGCCGCAGGACGTAGACCTCCTTGTCGATCTCCCCCTTGCGCAGCAACTGCTCGAGCGGCTCCACGGCCCGCGTGCGGAGTCCGGCGAACCCGTGCAGCTCGAACACCTCGCGCGCGGTGTCCTCGACGAGCTGCTCGACGATCTGCCCCTCGGGCAGCCACTCGGGAAACCCGCTCAGGCGCTGTGGTCGGGCCATGTCACAGCCCCCTGGTGTTCGCGAGCGCCTGACCGCCGGCCTGCAGGGGAAGGAGGTAGGGGTTGGTGGCCTTCTCCGCGCCGATCGTGGTCTGGGGACCATGGCCGGGAAGGACCACGCAGTCGTCGGCAGCGGTGAGGACCACGCGACGCAGGGAGTCCGTCATGCGCGCGTGATCGCCACCGGGGAGGTCGGTGCGGCCGATGGAGCCGGCGAACAGCAGGTCGCCGCTGAACATCACGTCGGCCGTCAGGAACACGGACGAGCCCTCGGTATGGCCGGGGGCGTGCCGCACTGTGATCGGCACCCCGGCGATGTCGAGCACCTCTCCGTCGACGAACTCGCGCACCTCGCTCGGCTCGGTGAGCTCGAGGGCGTTCTTCGTCATGGCGAGCAGCTGCTCCCGCGCCGCACTGAACGAGCTGCCCGCGGGATCAGCGAGGCGGTAGCGGTCGTCGGAGTGGATCAGCGCCGGGATGGCGAACTCGTCGGTGAGCGGTGCCACCGACCAGATGTGGTCGATATGCCCGTGCGTGAGCAGGACGGCAGCCGGGAGGAGCCGATGCTCTCGGAGGACGTCCTGCACGCCGTCGATGGAGTCCTGGCCCGGATCCACGATCAGGCACGGCTCCCCCGGACCCGTCGCGAGGACGTAGCAGTTGGTACCCCACGAACCGGCAGGGAATCCGGTGATCAGCACGTGTGGGCCCTCTCGTCAATGGCAGCCACGACAGCCTACCGAGACAGCGGTCACCCGCATGACCCACCGCGTGCGGGACCGGGCCTCAAGGCCGCCCAGGCGGCCCCGCCTAGACTCCCCTCGACCAGGGAGGGTTCCGATGTCCGGCAGCAAGCGGCAGCGCCAGCTGGCCCGTGAGAAGTACGAGCGGCAGCAGGCACGACGAACGGAGCGGGCTGATCGCCGGCGACGCAACCAGCGCATCACGGCCATCGTCGTCGTGGCCGTGCTGGCCATCAGCGGCATCGGCTATGTGATCATCGCCAACCAGGGCTCCTCCGATGCGACGAAGGCCGCCGAGGCACCCGTGACCGACCTCCCCACCGAGGCGGCCGCCGCTGACGCGGCCGCCACGGAGGAGACGAGCGGCGAGGAGGCGAGCGGCGAGCAGTCGAACACCGACGAGCCCATCGAGGAGCCGTCCGTCCTGGACTGCGGTCCGGTCACGCCCACCCGCGCGGACGACATCTCCTTCGATGCCCCCGGCGATGTCGCGGCGGCCTCGTCCGTGACCCTGACCACGACGTGCGGGGACATCGTGATCGCCCTCGACGAGCGCGCACCCGAGACCGTCCGCAGCGCCACCTTCCTCGCCGAGCAGGGCTTCTACGACGCCACCGCCTGCCACCGCCTCACCACCGACGGCATCTACGTCCTGCAGTGCGGGGATCCGGCCGGCAACGGCACGGGTGGTCCGGGCTACGTGCTGCCCGACGAGAACCTCCCGGCCGCCGGCGAGGCCAACTACCCCGCCGGCACCGTCGCCATGGCCAATGCCGGCCCGGGCACCGCCGGCTCCCAGTTCTTCCTCGTCTACCAGGACACCACGCTCCCGCCGGACTACACAATCCTCGGGACGGTGACCCAGGGCCTGGACATCGTCCAGGAGATCGCCTCGGTCGGCACGGAGGACGGTGGCACCGACGGGCGCCCCCGCCAGCCCGTCGTCATCGAGAAGGCCACCGTCCAGCGCTCGTGACAGGACCGTTATCGGGCGATCGCTAGGGTATGCCGAGGTTCGTGTGAGCATGGTCCTCATGCGCACGAGGAAGGCAGGATGACGATGGGCGACCCCAGCGTGCCCACGCCCGCGGCTCTGAAGCGACCGACGCCCGCGTCGGTGGCCCGGCCGGCTGCATCCGCCTCCCCCGCTCCCGCGTCCGCCGGTGATCCGAGCGCCTTCGGGCGGGTCGACCCCGACGGCACCGTGTACCTGAGGGCACCAGAGGGCGAGGTCGTCGTCGGCCAGTGGGCTGCGGGTGCGCCCTCGGAGGGCCTGGCCTTCTTCGCGCGCAAGTACGCGGACCTCGTCGTGGAAGTCGACCTCATCGCCGCCCGCATCGCCGACGGCCGGGCCTCGGCCGAGCAAGCCGACGCCGTGGTGACGAAAGTGCGCGCTGCTCTCGCGGCCCGAAGCTTCGTGGGCGACGTCGCCGCGCTGGAAGCGCGCATCGACGCCTTGGCTGCTGCCTCATCCGCCGCGCGGGAGCGCGCCCGTGAGCGACGTGCCGCAGAGCGCGCCGCGGCCCTCGACACCAGGGCGGCGCTCGTCGCGGAGGCGGAGTCACTCGCGACCTCGACCGCCTGGAAGTCCACGTCCGAGCGATACGCCGCCATCGTCGAGGAGTGGAAGGCCATCCCGCGTGCCGACCGGGCCACCGAGCAGGATCTCTGGAAGCGCATCAGCTCTGCACGCACGGCCTTCGACAAGCGCCGTCGGGCGCACTTCGCCGAAGTCGATGCCCAGCGCAAGGACGTCATCGCCGGCAAGCGAGCCCTCATCGCACGCGCGGAGACCCTGGCCCAGTCGACCGACTGGCAGAAGACCGGCAAGCAGCTGCGCGACCTGCTCGACGAGTGGAAGACCTTCCCCCGAGCCTCGCGCTCGGACGAGGAGAAGCTCTGGAAGCGCTTCAAGGCAGCGCAGGACGCGTTCTACGCCGCCCGCACCGCCGCCGCCGAGGCATCGGAGGAGGAGCTGCGCGTCAACATCCCGGTCAAGGATGCGCTCGCGGACGAAGCCGAGGCCCTGCTTCCCGTGACCGATCTGGCCGCCGCCAAGCGTTCCCTTCGCAGCATCCAGGAACGCTGGGACAAGGCGGGCGACGTCCCCAAGAGCGACCGCGGTCGCCTGGAGTCGCGGCTGAAGAAGGTCGAGGATGTGATCCGATCGCAGCAGGAGGCGGCCTGGTCGACATCGTCGGGCACAGTCGCGACCGACGCGTTCGCGCAGGCACTCGAGCGGCTCCAGGCGAAGCGTGACGCTGCCGCCGCACGAGGCGATGCCTCTGCGACGGCCGAGCTGGACGCCCAGATCGCGTCCACCAAGGCGCTCATGGGTCAGACCTGACGCTGCCGCGCCTGCAGGCCCCGGCACGACGATGAATCGGCGGGCCTACACGCGGTAGGCGTCGTAGACGCCCTCGACCTGCCGCACCGCCTTCAGCACGGAGCCCAGGTGCTTCGGATCAGCCATCTCGAAGGTGAAGCGCGACAGCGCGATGCGCTCCCTCGTCGTGGTGACAGCAGCGCTGAGGATGTTGACGTGAGTGTCGGACAGCGCCCGGGTGACATCGGACAGCAGGCGCGCCCGGTCCAGCGCCTCCACCTGGATGTTCACCAGGTAGACGCTGTTCGATGTCGGAGCCCACTCGACCTCCACCATGCGATCCGGCTCGCCCTGCAGACCGGGCACGTTCACGCAGTCAGCTCGGTGGACCGAGACTCCAGTGCCGCGGGTGACGAAGCCGACGATGTCATCGCCCGGGACGGGCGTGCAGCACTTGGCGAGCTTGACCCAGACATCGGCGGCTCCGCGCACGACGACACCGACGTCGCCCGACGGACGGTTGCGGGCCCCGACGGTGCTGGGGCTCACGGTCTCGGCCGCGTCATCAGCGGCGCCGTCGACACCTCCAGCTGAGTCGACCAGCTTTCGCACGATGGTCTCCGCCGTGATGCGGCCCTCACCGACGGAGGCGTAGAGCGCCGAGATGTCCTGCTGGTGCAGGTCGACGGCGATCGCATTCAGGGCCTGGTTCGTCATCATGCGTTGCAGCGGAAGCCCCTGCTTGCGCATGGCACGGACGATGGCGTCCTTGCCGTTCTCGATGGCCTCGTCACGCCGCTCACGCGTGAACCAGGCCTTGATCTTGGTGCGAGCGCGTGCCGACTGGACGAAGTCGAGCCAGTCCCGGCTCGGGCCGGCTCCCTCAGCCTTGGAGGTGAAGATCTCGACGACATCGCCATTCGCCAGACGCGACTCCAAGGCCACGAGCTTGCCGTTCACGCGAGCACCCACGCAGCGATGCCCGACCTCCGTGTGCACCGAGTAGGCGAAGTCGACCGGCGTCGCCAGGGACGGCAGCGCGACGACGTCTCCCTTGGGGGTGAAGACGAACACCTCGGAGGAGCCGAGGTCGTAGCGCAGCGAGTCGAGGAACTCATCAGGGTCCTCGGTCTCACGCTGCCACTCGACCAGCTGACGCAGCCAGGCGAACTCGTCGGGACTGCCCTTGCCCTGCGCACCCTGCTTGTAGCGCCAGTGTGCGGCCACCCCGTACTCGGCGGCCCGATGCATGTCGTGCGTGCGGATCTGGAGCTCGACGGGCTTGCCGTCGGGACCGATCACGGTGGTGTGGAGCGACTGGTACATGTTGAACTTCGGCATCGCGATGAAGTCCTTGAACCGTCCCGGGACCGGGCTCCACTTCGAGTGCACGATGCCGAGCGCCGCGTAGCAGTCGCGCACCGAGTCGACGAGCACGCGCACACCCACGAGGTCGTAGATGTCGGCGAAGTCGCGGCCCCGCACGATCATCTTCTGGTACACGGAGTAGTAGTGCTTCGGGCGGCCGGTCACAGTCGCCTTGATCTTGGACTCCTTGAGATCGGCCTCGATCTGGTTGATCGCTTTCGCGAGGTTCTCGTCACGCTGGGGCGATCGTTGCCCGACGAGGCGCACGATCTCCTCGTACATCTTCGGATGCAGGGTGGCGAAGGAGAGATCCTCCAGCTCCCACTTGATGGCGTTCATGCCCAGCCGGTGCGCCAGGGGTGCGTAGATCTCGAGGGTCTCGCGCGCCTTCTGCTGCTGCTTCTCGTCCGGCATGGCCCGCAGGGTGCGCATGTTGTGGAGGCGGTCGCCGAGCTTGATCACCAGCACGCGGATGTCGCGGGCCATGGCGATGACCATCTTGCGCACGGTCTCCGCCGTGGACGCCTCGCCATACCGGACCTTGTCGAGCTTGGTGACGCCGTCGACGAGCTGTGCGATCTCGTCGCCGAAGTCCTCGCGGAGCGCGTCCAGGGCATAGCCGCAGTCCTCGACCGTGTCGTGCAGGAGGGCGGCGGCAAGTGTCGGGGACGTCATGCCGAGGTCGGCGAGGATGGTCGCGACCGCGAGCGGATGCGTGATGTACGGCTCGCCCGACCTGCGGGCCTGTCCGCGATGGAGATACTCGGCGGTCTCGTAGGCGCGTTCGACGAGCCGGGTGTCGGCCTTCGGGTGGTACCGCCTGAGGGTGCGCAGCAGCGGCTCGAGCTCGGGGCGGGCCTGGCGTGCACCGGCCAGGCGGGCGAGTCGGGACCGCAGGCCCCCGGAGTCCTGACTTCCGGTGCCCGGCGCAGGCATGGACGGCGCCGTCGTCGACGGCTCCGTCGTGACCTGCTCCTCCGTGGCCAACGTCCCTCCCGTGCGAGCGACCCCGAGACGGGTGTCGCCTACTGAAGTGTACGGGCGGACGGCGCCGCTGCGACCGGCGCGCTGGTCAGGTCAGCGGCGGGATCTCGGCTTGCGCCGTGGCTGCTGCCGCGGGCCCGTTGCAACCCGGGTCGTGGGCACCGTCGAACCGGGGTCGACTGACTCGTCGTCGTCGCTCGACTCGCCAGTTGCGGCCGTCGAGCCCGCCGCGCGACCGGACTTCCGACGGGCGAGTACCCGGGCCTGGAGAGCCTTGATCTCCGGCTGCCGGTTCTTCAGGTCGACGAGGAGAGGCGTCGCGATGAAGATCGACGAGTAGGTGCCGGCAGCCATGCCGATGGCCAGGACGAGGGCGAGGTCGAGGAGGGTGCCCGCGCCCAGCAGACCGGCGCCCACGATGATGATCGCGAAAACCGGGAGCAGTGCGACGACGGACGTGTTGATCGACCTCACCAGAGTCTGGTTCACCGCCAGGTTGGCAGACTCCGCGTATGTGAGAACGGACTGGCCGGTGATGCCTCGGGTGTTCTCCTTCACCTTGTCGAAGACCACGACGGTGTCGTACAGCGAGTAGCCGAGGATCGTCAGCAGGCCGATCACCGTGGCGGGCGTGACCTCCAGGCCGATGAGCGCGTAGATGCCCACCGTGATGACGACGTCGTGGACGAGGGCCACCAGGGCCGCGACGGTCATGCGCCATTCGAAGTAGATCGACAGGAAGATGGCCAGGAGAACCAGGAATATCGCCAGGCCCTGGAGTGCCTTCTTGGAGATCTCCTCCCCCCAGGTCGGGCCGACGACCTGCACCTTGACGTCGTCCTTGGCCACCCCGCAGGCCTCGGCCAGCTGGCCCGTGACCTCAGAAGCCTGGGCCGGCGTGAGCTCCTCGGTCTGAATGCGAACCGTTCCGCTGGCCGTCTCCGTGACGATGACCTGGGCTCCGGTCGCCTCCTCGGCGACCGCGCGGGCATCCTCGACGGAGCAGGTCGCATTGGGGAGCGAGAAGTCGGCACCTCCACGGAACTCGATGCCGAAGTTGAGACCGCGGATGAGGACGGCCGCGATCGCGACCAGCATGATGATCGCCGAGAGGACGTACCACTGACGCCTGCGTCCGATGAAGTCGAAGGAAACCTCGCCGGCGTAGAGGCGATGACCGAGTCCACGCAGCCCGCTCATGCCGTCACCTCCTCAGTCGGGTCCGGTGCTGTTCGGTCGCGGCGTGACCGAGTCGAGGGGGTGACCGAGTCGGGCTTGCGTCCGAGTCGGTCGGCATTCAGACCCGTCCACCTGCTGCCGCGCTGCATCCAGCGTGAGCGGCCCATGATCACGACGATGGGGTGGGTGAACCAGAAGGCGACCAGGACGTCGATGAGGGTGGTCAGGCCAAGGACGAAGGCGAAGCCCCTGACGCTCCCGACTGACAGGAAGTACAGGACGACTGCCGCGAGGAGGGAAACGAAGTCGGCCGCGAGCAGCGTGCGACGTGCCCGAACCCAGCCGGAGTCACAGGCCTGTCGCAGGGTGCGACCCTCGCGGATCTCGTCGCGTATGCGCTCGAAGTAGATGATGAACGAGTCAGCGGTGATGCCGATCGCCACGATGGCACCGGCCACACCGGCGAGTGTCAGCGTCAGACCGATGGTCTTGCTGAGCACGACGAAGGTCAGATAGAGGATGCCTGCGGCCACGACCAGGGACACCACGGCGACGAGACCGAGGGCCCGGTAGTAGACCACCAGGTACAGCGCCACGAGGAGCAGGCCGAGCAGGCCCGCGATGATGCCGGCCCGGAGCTGGTCGTTGCCGACGGTCGGCGAGACCGTGGTGATGTCGACCGGCTCGAGGGTGACGGGAAGCGCGCCGTACTTCAGGATGTTCGCGAGATCGCGCGCCTCCTGAGCCGTGAAGTTGCCCTCGATCTGCGCCTGGCCGCCGAGGATGGGCTCGTTGAACCGCGGCGCCGACGTGACGACTCCGTCGAGCACGATGGCGAAGGCGTTGCAGGGATTGGCCCCCTCGACGCCGCACTCGGGCAGGGCACTCAGGCGGGTCGACGCGTCTGCGAGGGCCTTGGCACCCTCGCCGTCGAACTCCAGCGACACCACCCAGCCGACGCCGCCCTGCGGAAGGACTGCATTGGCGTTCGTGACATTCGTGCCCTTGATGAACGCCGGCTCGAGGAGGTACTTGGCCAGGCCGGTGGACTCACAGGTGCCCAGCCACTTCTCCGGGTCGTCCGGTCGACCGCCTGTGTAGTTGAGCGGGTTCGTGCAGTCGAGGTCGGCGACCTCGGCCTGGAACTCGGGGGTGTTGTCATCGGCCTGGATGAGCGGAGCCGCCGACGCCGATGGTGACGGCGCAGCCGACGCTGATGGATCCGGCGACGCCGCCACGGACGCCGACGCTGACGCCTCCGGGGCCGCAGAGGCATCCGGCGACGTTGAGGCATCCGGCGAGGGCGACGGCGACGTTGAGGCATCCGGCGAGGGCGACGGCGACGGAGTCGCCGAGAGCGACACCGGGGAGGTCAGCGCCCACACCGGTCGGAAGTCCAGGAGCGCGGTGCGCTGGACGAGGTCGACCACGCGGTCCTGGTTGACGCCCGGAACCGACACCACGATGACAGCGCCGTCGCCTGAGCCCTGAGTGGTCACCTCGGCCTCGGCGACACCGAGCCCGTCTACGCGCTGGCGGATGATCGAGACCGTCTGGGCGAGCTGCTCGTCGGTGATGGCCGCGCCCTCCGTCACCGGCGTGGGCTTGAGGATGACCTGGGTGCCGCCCTGGAGGTCAAGGCCGAGCCGTACGGAGGAGTCCGTGCCGGGCCAGAAGGCCCAGACGACCAGGCCGACGAGCAGAACGCCGAGGACGACGAGCAGCCGAACCGGCTTGCTGGTGGACGGAGGCGCCACGGTGCTCCTTCGATGTCACGTCAACGGCTGGCGACCGAGCGCCGGCCCGTCAGTCTAGGGGGCGGAGGATTCACGCCTCGTCGGGTGCGGCCTCGTCGACCTCGGGCAGGGCCGCGGGCTGGATGACCTTGGCCACGGCCGCCGGGATGATCCGCATGAAGACGCCCGGGGACACCTCCAGGCTCAGCTCGTCCTCGGTGACGACAGCGACGGTGCCGAAGATCCCCGACGTCGTCATGATCTCGGTGCCGGGCTGTATGGAGCGCTGGAGTTCGGCCTGGGCCTTCTGCCGCTGCTTGCCGGGCCGGATGATGAGGAAGTAGAAGGCGGCACCGGCTGCCACGATCAGCAGCAGACTCATGGGATCCATGCGTATCTCCTCAGGGTCGGGCCGGTGTCATGTGGCCCTCATCATCGCGTCGTCTGGCGCTGCAAGGAGGCTACCTGAGGCCCCGGGACGCAGCGCGAGCGGCCGGGCTTGTCTCCTACAGGTCCAGGGCCTGCTGGTCGGCAGGTCCGCCGGCCGGCGGCCGGATGCCGGCGTGCTCCCAGGCCGCCGCTGTGGCGATGCGGCCCCGTGGGGTGCGCATGAGCATGCCGAGCCGCACCAGGAACGGCTCGGACACCGTCTCGATGGTCTCCGGCTCCTCCCCCACGGCGACGGCCAGGGTCGACAACCCGACGGGGCCGCCGTTGAAGCGGCGCACGAGGACGTCGAGCACGGCCTGGTCGATGCGATCCAGGCCGAGGGCGTCGACCTCGTACAGGGCCAGCGCCTCGCGCGCCGACTCTCGGCTCACCACACCGTCGCCGTGCACCTGGGCCCAGTCGCGCACGCGTCGCAGCAGTCGGTTGGCGATTCGCGGGGTGCCGCGGCAGCGCCCGGCGATCTCCGCCACCCCGGCGGGCTCGACAGGGACGCCCAGCAGGTCCGCAGAGCGCACGAGGATCACCTCGAGATCGGATGCGTCGTAGAAGTCCAGATGCGCGGTGAAGCCGAAACGGTCGCGCAGCGGGCTCGGGAGGAGTCCGGCGCGGGTCGTGGCACCGACCAGGGTGAAGGGCTCGATCTCCAGCGGAATGGCCGTGGCCCCCGGACCCTTGCCGACGACGACGTCGACGCGGAAGTCCTCCATCGCCAGATAGAGCAGCTCTTCCGCAGCACGGGCCGTGCGATGGATCTCGTCGACGAACAGCACCTCGCCGGGCTGCAGGCTCGACAGCACTGCCGCAAGGTCGCCCGCGTGCTGCAGGGCTGGACCGGATGTCATGCGCAGTGGTGCCTGCATCTCGGTGGCGATGATGCCGGCGAGGGTGGTCTTGCCGAGCCCGGGAGGTCCGCTCAGCAGGACGTGATCAGCAGCCCGCCCCCGTCGTGCCGCGGCCTCGAGCACGAGGCCGAGCTGGGACTTCACGCGTTCCTGCCCGACGAACTCGCCGAGCGACGTGGGACGCAGTGCGCCCTCGACCGCGACGTCGTCGGGATCGGCGCCCGGCTGCATGGTCATGAGCGGTCGAGCCCACGCAGCGCGGCCTTGAGCAGGGCGGCGACATCGGCGCCGGAACCCCGGGAGTCGGCCTCGGCCGCGAGAGAAGGATCGAGCGACGCGACCGCAGCCTCGGCCTCCTTGGCCGACCAGCCCAGCGAGGTGAGTCCGGCGAGCACCGCGGCACGCCAGCCGGTCGAGGCCCCGCCCGCCGTGGCTCGCGACGAAGTCGAGCCGGGCGCCCCGAGCCGATCGGCCAGTTCGAGGATCAGCCGCTGGGCACCCTTGCGGCCGATCCCCGGAACCGCCATGAGCGCCGACTCGTCGCCGGCCGCGAGGGCCCGTCGCAGCTCGTCGGGGGTCAGGGTGCCGAGCAGGGCCATGGCGATCCGGGGGCCGATGCCCGAGACGGTCTGGACCTGCTCGAACACCCCCCGCTCGTCCGCCTCGAGGAATCCGTACAGCGTCCAGGACTCCTCGCGGACGACCATCGTCGTGAGCAGCTCCACATGGTCGCCGGCACGAACCGAGGCGGCGGACACCGGCGTGCAGTGCACCAGGACCCCGACCGCACCGAGGTCGACGACCAGGTGGTCGACGCCCGCGGACTGCACGGTGCCGCGCACGAAGGAGATCATGGGGCGGATGCCATGGCGCGCGCGATCTTCTGCTGGGCCCCGCCCCGCCAGATCTGGCAGATCGCGATGGCCAGCGCATCCGCGGCATCTGCGGGGCGCGGTGCCTCCTGCAGCCTGAGGATGCGGGTGACCATCGAGGTGACCTGGGCCTTGTCGGCGCGTCCGCTGCCGGTGACGGCGGCCTTCACCTCGGTGGGCGTGTGCAGGGCGACCGGCAGCCCGCGCTGGCCCGCGATCAGCAGCCCCATGGCCGCCGCCTGCGCCGTGCCCATGGCCGAGCGGACGTTGTGCTGGCTGAACACCCGCTCGATCGCCAGGGCATCAGGCTCGAACTCCTCGACCAGGGCCTGGAGTCCGGCCGACACGTGCGCCAGCCGCTGCTCGATCGGCAGCTCGGCCGGAGTGCGCAGCACGCCGATGTGCAGTGCGGTGACCCGCCGCCCGGGGGCTCCCTCCACGACGGCCGTGCCGCAGCGCGTGAGACCGGGGTCGATGCCCAGCACCCGCATCAGCCCCACCTCCCGTCAGGCTCGCACACCGGCTCACGCGCCGGGCGCTCCGAACACCTGTTCGGAAGGCTATCGGGTGGGTGCGTCAGGGCCGGGGAGCCTCGTCGGCGGGTGTGTCGGCGGGTGTGTCGGCGGGTGTGTCGGCGGGTGTGTCGGCGGAGGCCTCCGTGGCCCGGGGCACCGGTGTGCCGGTGACGTCCGCGAACCCGGCGCGCAGATCGGCCTCCAGCTCGGCGAGGTCGGTCACCGCGCGGTCATCGGCGGAAACCCCGATGTACGCATTGCCGTCGTAGGTGACCATGGTGATGTTGACCGCGGCCCCGATGGTGGCCACCAGGGGGTACACCTGTGTCACGCGCACTCCCGCGAGGTACAGCGCCAGCGGGGGGCCCGGGACGTTGCTCGTGGTGAGATCCGACGCTCGGGCTGCCTGGGCCAGCATGGGCACGGGCACGAACCAGCTGATGTCCGCGAGCGGGTCGGCCATGCGGATCGCCGGCTCCTCGCGCCACTTCTCGACCAGCGCGTGCGCCTGCTCCATGTGCTCCGCCGGCGTGAGCCCGGCGATCGACAGCGGGAACCGCGCGATGCTCACCGCATTGGACGCCTGCCCGGAGCGGTCTCCCGCATCGCCGCGAAGGCTGATCGGCACGTTTACGCGCAGTTCCTCGACGACAACGCCATGGCGCCGGTGGTAGCGATCCATGCCGCATGCCACCGCCGCCAGGAAGGCGTCGTTGACGCTCCGGTCGTGTTCCTTCGCCGCTGCCCGGATCGACGAGAAGGGCAGGGTGAACACGGCGAAGCGGTAGGTGGTGCCGCGGCCGACGAGAACAGGTGACATCGGGCCATCTGGCACCGCCGCCACCCGGCCGATCGACGTCAGGGTGCGCAGGGCCCCGCCCCACGTCGTGAAGGGGTCGGTGATCGTCCCCTTCGCGAAGTCCGTGACCCCCCGAAGAGCAGCCCCCGCCGCGTCGCCGAGCCGGCGGGCGGCATCGGCGGCATTCGCGGCGCTGACGTCGCGGAGGCTGACGTCCTCGGCCGGTGGTGGCGGCGGCGCGGGCGCCTCGTTCGGGTCGGGGTCCGGGCCGAACTCGAAAAGGGACAGGCCCATGAGCACCGTGGCCTGGCCGTCGGCGATGGAGTGGTGCAGCTTCAGCAGGAAGGCTGCTGCTCCTCCGGGCAGGCCCTCGACCAGTGCGGCCTCCCACAGCGGCCGATCGGCATCGAAGTCGGTGAGGCTCATGCGTCGCGCATCGTCGAGGAGGTCCGACCACCCGCCGCCCTCGGGAACCCGGTACCGGCGCAGGTGGACGCTGAGGTCGAAGTCCGGGTCGACGGCGAGGCGTGGGGCCGAGAGCCCCATGAAGCCGTAGAGCGGACGCATGCGCAGAGTGGGCACGCACCGCGTGAGGCGCTCCATTCGCGCCTGGAGCCTGGCCCAGTCCGGCGACCGCTCGAGCACGGTGAGGGCGACCACCGTCGATCGCATGGTGGGATCGCCGCTGGCCGTGCGGAACGTCGCAGCGTCCCAGCCACGCAACTGCGTGCCGACGTAGTCGTTCACGAGCGACCCACTCCCCGTGCTCTACTCCACCGCTGCCATGACATCGTCGCTGACGTCGAAGTTCGCAAAGACGTTCTGCACATCGTCGCTGTCCTCCAGGGCCTCGATCAGCCGAAAGACCTTGCGCGCACCGTCCTCGTCGAGCTCCACCGACACGCTCGGCAGGAAGTTGGTTTCAGCGGACTCATAGTCGATGCCCGCCTCCTGGATCGCCTTGCGCACCCCGATGAGGTCGCCCGCCTCGCAGATGATCTCGAAGGACTCGCCGAGATCGTTGACCTCCTCCGCTCCCGCATCGAGGACGACCATGAGGATGTCGTCCTCCGTCATGCCCTCCGTACGCGGAACGAGCACGACGCCCTTGCGGTTGAACAGGTACGCGACCGAGCCCGGATCGGCCATGGAGCCGCCATTGCGCGTCATGGCGACTCGCACCTCGGTCGCTGCGCGATTGCGGTTGTCGGTCAGGCACTCGATGAGCACGGCCACACCGTTGGGTCCGTACCCCTCGTACATGATCGTCTGCCAGTCAGCGCCGCCGGCTTCAGCGCCGGAGCCGCGCTTGACCGCGCGCTCGATGTTGTCGAGCGGGACCGAGTTCTTGCGCGCCTTCTGGATCGCGTCGTACAGCGTGGGATTGCCGTCGGGGTCAGCGCCGCCCGTGCGTGCCGCGACCTCGATGTTCTTGACCAGACGCGCGAAGAGCTTGCCCCGCTTGGCGTCGATCACGGCCTTCTTGTGCTTGGTGGTCGCCCACTTGGAATGGCCGCTCATGATCCTGCCCTCTCCTCGCCCGTCGTCACCAGATCACCGGCTCGACACCATCTGCACGAACATCCCATGGATCCGATCGTCCCCCGTGAGCTCCGGGTGGAAGGCGGTCGCGAGCAACGGCCCCTGCCGGACGGCGACGATCGTACCCTCGCCTCCGTCCCGCCCGACACGCGCGAGGACGTCGACCTCCGGCCCGACCGACTCCACCCACGGGGCCCGGATGAAGACGGCGGGAAAGGCCGGTGCACCCAGCTCCTCGACGTCGACATCTACCTCGAAGGAGTCGACCTGGCGGCCGAAGGCGTTGCGACGCACGACCATCTCGATACCGCCGATGGCCTCCTGATCGGCCCTGGCGTCCTCGATCCGATCGGCGAGCATGATCATCCCGGCACACGATCCGTACATCGGCAGTCCGGAGCGCCGAGCGTCGCGCAGGGGCTCCATGAGGCCGTCCGCGAGGGCGAGCTTGGACATGGTGGTCGACTCTCCCCCGGGGATGACGAGGCCGTCCACGGAAGCGAGATCGGCGACCGAGCCCACGGTTCGCGCCCGTCCGCCGGCGCGCTCGATTGAACGCACGTGCTCGCGGACGTCGCCCTGAAGGCTGAGGACCCCGATCAGCGGACCGGGCTGGCTCACCAGCCCCGATCCTCCAGCCGATGGTGGACGGGGATGTCGGCCACGTTGATGCCGACCATCGCCTCGCCCAGGCCGCGGGAGACCTTGCCGACGATGCCCGGATCGTCGTAGTGACGCGTGGCCTGGACGATCGCGTTCGCGCGGGCCACCGGGTCACCGGACTTGAAGATGCCGGAGCCCACGAAGACCCCATCAGCACCGAGCTGCATCATGAGCGCCGCATCAGCGGGAGTCGCGATGCCACCGGCGGTGAAGAGGACGACCGGCAGAGAACCCCGCTCGGCGACCTCCTTGACGAGCTCGTACGGGGCCTGGAGCTCCTTCGCCGCGACGTAGAGCTCGTCAGCCGGCAGCGAGGCCAGACGGGCGATCTCGCGACGGATGGTGCGCATGTGGGTCACCGCGTTCGAGACGTCGCCCGTGCCCGCCTCGCCCTTCGAGCGGATCATCGCGGCACCTTCGGTGATGCGCCGCAGGGCCTCGCCCAGGTTCGTCGCACCGCACACGAAGGGCACGGTGAACTGCCACTTGTCGATGTGGTTGGCGTAGTCGGCCGGAGTCAGCACCTCGGACTCGTCGATGTAGTCGACGCCCAGCGCCTGGAGCACCTGCGCCTCGGCGAAATGCCCGATGCGCGCCTTGGCCATGACCGGGATGGAGACGGCCGCGATGATGCCCTCGATCATGTCGGGATCAGACATGCGGGCGACTCCGCCCTGGGCGCGGATGTCGGCGGGGACGCGCTCGAGCGCCATGACGGCCACCGCTCCGGCGTCCTCGGCGATGCGGGCCTGCTCGGGAGTGACGACATCCATGATGACGCCGCCCTTGAGCATCTCGGCCATGCCTCGCTTGACCCGCTGCGTACCGACGACAGGGGAGTCCGTCACGTCAACCTCGCTCGATCGGGGCAGCGGCGCGGTGCCACTGCCCGGGTGTGGGACCTCCATCCTAGGCGCCTATCGCCCAACCAGCCCCTCGGGCATCGAGTCGTCCATCTCCCACGTCTCCGGCCACGGCGTGTGCCCGGCCAGGCGGAAGGCGCGGGCCATGCGCTGCCCCCGCAGCTGGCGGCAGGCCCGCACCGCATCATTGAGGAACCGGCGGGACAGCTCGACCCGCCGGCACGCGGCCTGCAACTCGGCCAGCATGGCCAAGCCCTCGGGCTCGGCCGCGACGAAGGCGGCGTCCTCTGTGGTCAGGACGACGCAGAGCACTCCCGACAGGGCGGACTCCGCGCGAGCCCGCTCGTCGACGCCGCCATCGGCCGAGGTACGGGCGCGATGCGCAGCGTCGGCCAGCAGCATGCTCGACGCCGGATCGAGCAGGGCGGACGTCGCGATCTCGGTGCTGATCGCCGACCGGCGCATGAGGTGCGAGTCGAGGGCAAGCACCGACGTGTCGATCCGCCGGTGCAGATGGTCGATCCGACCAGCGGTCATGCTCAGGTAGAGGCCGAACAGCACGAGGAGGACCCCGAGCAGCGCGAGCAGCCACCAGGCGCTCATGCGTCTCCCCCACGGGCGCCGCCTCGAGACAGTCGGCCGATGATCTGGCCGCGGAGGTCCTCAGTCACCTTCTCGCCCGGCAGGCGGACGCTGTCGTACACCGCGATGACGTCGTCGACGACCACGTCCCAGTCGAACTCGCGCACGCGTTCGTCACCTGCGGCCACCAGGGACGCACGCAGGTCGGCATCCGTGATCACCTCGACGATCGCGTCCGCGAGCGCATCCGCGTCCTCATTGGCGAACAGGCGACCGCAGCGACCGTCCGCGAGCACCCGGCGGAATGCCGGAAGGTCGGACGCCACGACGGCCGCCTGCGCCGCCATGGCCTCGACGAGCACGATGCCGAAGGACTCCCCTCCGGTATGAGGTGCGACGTAGGCGTCAACGGAGCGCAACGCACGCGCCTTGTCGTCATCGCTCACCCGGCCGAGGAACACCACGGATCCGCGCAGGTGCTCGGGCACCTGCGCGCGCTGCTCCTCGACATCGCCCGGACCGGCCACCAGGACCTGCACGTCGGGCAGCCGGCGCACGACATCCGGCAGCGCAGCCAGCAGCACGCCGAGGCCCTTGCGCGGCTCGTCCATGCGCCCGAGGAACAGCAGAGCAGGGCGATCCGGATCGATACCCGGAAGCCGTGACGGGTCGGCGAAGGCGGAGACTCGCACGCCGTTGGGGATGAGCACGGCATCACCACCGAGGTGATTCACCAGGGTGCGTCGCGCGTCCTCGCTCACCGCGATCTGGCCGCGCACCTTCTCCATCGCAGTCTGGCCGACGTAGTAGCCCGCCGTGAGGATCCGCGAGCGATCGTGCGACGAGTGCCAGGTCGCGACGATCGGGCCGCGCGCCACCCACAGGGCCAGGATGGACAGGCTGGGAGCCACGGGCTCGTGCACGTGGAGCACGTCGAAGCCGCCCTCTCGGATCCACCCACGAACGCGTCGCGTGGCCTTCACTCCGAGGCTGAGCCGAGCCACCGATCCGTTGTAGCGGACGGCGATGGGACGTCCGCCGTCGACGACCCAGTCCGGAAGCGCATCAGGATCCTCGGCCGGAGCCAGCACGCTGATCTCGTGCCCGTGATCGCGCAGGGCCATCGCGAGGTCGGCCATGTGCGAGCGCACTCCGCCGGGGACATCCCACGCGTACGGGCTGACGAGTCCGACCTTCATGACGACTCCCCGACGACATCGTCGATGGCCCTGTCCATGGCGCCAGCAGGATCCGCTGCGGCCCCACGACCGGGATCCAGATCCGCCAGCCACACCGGCTGCATCATGTGCCAGTCCTCAGGGTGCTCGCGGATACCCACGGAGAAGGCGTCGGCGATCCCCTGGGTGATCGCAGACACGCGCTCGCGCCGGTCACCCTCCGCGGGAACAGGGACGCGATCGTGCACGCGACCCCGCGCCACGCCGTCCTCGAACCACAGCGTCACGGGGTACACCGGCGCCGACGTCAGCAGGGCGAGCAGGGCCGGACCTGCGGGAAACGAGGCCGGCTCACCCATGAGGTCCACGGTCACACCGTTGCGGCTGATGTCGCGATCGCCCATGAGGGGCACCAGGCGGCCCTCCTGCAGGCGGCGGGCAAGGGTGCGCACGACGTCCGGCTCGCCGGTGGGCAGGATCTCCATCCCCCGGGCCGTGCGGAAGGCGAGGAACCGCTCGTACAGGCCCTCGGGTCGCAGGCGCTCCGCCACCGTGGTGAGCCCCCCGTATCGCAGGCAGCCCCAGGCAGCGGCAAGGTCCCAGTTGCCCGCATGGTTGACCACCATGATGGCGCCGGTTCCCGCCTCCATCGCATCGTCCATGAGATGTCGTCGATCGAGCACGAAGGTCGACCGCACCCGCTCGTCCGACCATGTCGGCAGACGGAAGGTGTCGCACCAGTACCGCATGTAGCTGCGCAGGCTCCTGGCCACGAGGGCCTCGAGTTCGTCGTCGCCCGCCTCCGGGCACACGCGCCGCAGGTTGCGCCGCAGCTGCCGGACGCTGGGACCGTTGCGCCGGTGGAGGATGTCGGCCGCCCGGGCGAACACGGCGTAGGCGGATCGCTCGGGCAGCAGGCGCACCACACGCCAGCCGGTCGCGAAGGCCCACTCCGTCGCCGCGTCGCTGGCCCGGCGACCGAGGGACGTCGTCTCACTCACCGTCGCGACCCGCGCGCAGCTGCGCGCGCACGGTCCAGATCCGCTGGCCGATCGTGACGAGCCCGAGCACCCCGATGATCCACAGCACGATCGCCAGGACGTAGGGCACGCCGAAACCTGCGATCAGGGTGGCGATGCCCGCGAGGATGAGGCGTTCTGCCCGCTCGGCAATGCCGACATTGGCGGTGGCTCCGACAGCCTCCGCGCGAGCCTTGGCGTACGACGTCACCTGGCCCGTCACCAGGGCCAGCAGCGCGCCCGCCGTGACCCACGGCTGGTCGTTGAAGGCGCCGTAGAGGACGAGTCCTCCGAAGATGGCGCCGTCGGCGAGACGATCGAGCGTGGCGTCGAGGAAGTTGCCCCATGGCCCCGATGTTCCCGACATCCGCGCCATGGTGCCGTCGAGGAGATCGCTCATCCCGATGACGAGGATGATGAGCACGGCAGGGATGAACCATCCCTGTGGCAGGAAGACCAGCGCCACGGCCACCGTCAGGACGGTTCCGGCGATGGTCACGGCATCCGGGGACACGTGCATGCGCAGCAGCAGTCGCGCCGGGGGTTCGATCACGCCACTGACCACCTTGCGGGCAGCCGGGTTGTTCAGCACGACTGTGACTCTATCGGCGGGCCCCCGATCGGCTTGCCTCCCGACTCGCGAAGGGTGAAGGCTGGACAGTGGACCGAGGAGGACGCATGGCCGACGCCCGTCGGGAATCCACCGGGAGACCGGCGACGCTTCCCGTGAGCCCGGACAGGCTCCGCAATGTCGTCCTCGTGGGGCCGGCCGGATCGGGGAAGACCACACTCCTGGAGTCCGTCCTGACGGCCGCCGGGGCCATCTCGCGTCGGGGCTCGATCGCCCAGGGCACCACGGTCGGCGACCACGATCCCGTCGCGGTTCGCCAGCAGCGCTCCGTCGAGCTGTCGGTCGCGACATTCACCTGGCACGACGTCACGATCACCCTGATCGACACTCCGGGCTACCCCGACTACACCGGCGAGCTGCGCGCCGGCCTTCGCGGAGCGGATGCAGCGCTGTTCGTCGTGTCCGCCACCGACGGCATCGATGCCGCCACCGGACGTCTGTGGGACGAGTGCGAGGTGGTTGGCATGCCCCGGGCGATCGTCGTGACGAACCTCGATCGTGAACGTGCCGACTTCGACGAGACGGTCGCGGTGTGCCAGCGCGTGTTCGCCGGCAGCGTGCAGCCCCTCTTCCTTCCCATCCACGGCGACGACGGCGTCGTCGTCGGCTTCATCGACCTGCTCGACGAGCGGATCTGGCACTGGTCGTCCGGGTCCCTGGCCATCGACCCCGCCGAGGAGCGGCACCTCGAACTTATCGAGAGCGAGCGCGCGACCCTCATCGAGAGCGTCGTCACGGAGTCGGAGGACGAGATCCTCTTGGAGACGTTCATCGGTGGCGAGCACGTCGACGTAGCGCTGCTCACCACCGACCTCGAACGCGCGGTCGCCCGAGGTCACTTCCACCCGGTCGTGGGGCATGCGGAGACAGGCACGGGAGTGGGTGCCGAGCTCATCCTCGACCTGATCGTTCGCGGCTTCCCCTCCCCCATGGAGCACCAGCTGCCCCTGGTCACGGAGATCGACGGCTCGCCCGCCGAGCCGATCTCCGCCGATCCGACCGGTCCTCTCGTCGCCGAGGTCATCAAGACAACGTCCGATCCGTACGTCGGCAAGGTCTCCCTCGTACGCGTGTTCTCGGGAACCCTGGCGTCTGACAGCCAGGTGCACGTGTCGGGCCACTTCACCCCCGGCACCGGGCACCTCGATCACGATGTCGACGAGCGCGTGGGCCACCTGATGACGATGCTCGGGACGCACCACCGCGATGTCGACACCGCCGGGCCGGGAAGCGTCGTCGCGGTCGGCCGGCTGGTGCGGGCCGAGACCGGCGACACCCTGTCGAATCCGTCGCAGCCGCTGCTGATGGAGCCGTGGCGCATGCCTGAGCCGCTGCTCCCCCTGGCGATCAGCCCCCACAGCGCCGGTGACGAGGACCGTCTGGGCACGGCGCTCGCCCGCATCGCGGCCGAGGATCCGACCCTGCGGATCGACCACGTCGACGGCACCGGTCAGATCGTGCTGTGGACGCTCGGGGAGGCGCATGCGGATCTCGTCCTCGACCGCATTCGAACCCGTTACGGGGTCGAGGTCGACTCCGCGGAGGCCCGTCCGGCCATGAGGGCGACGTTCGCAGGAGCAGCGACCGGCACGGGCCGACTGGTCAAGCAGTCCGGCGGCCACGGCCAGTATGCGGTGGTGGAGATCGAGGTCGAGCCGCTGCCGATCGGCTCCGGGTTCGAGTTCGTCGACAGGGTCGTCGGCGGCGCCGTGCCGCGCAGCTACGTCCCCTCCGTCGAGAAGGGGGTGCGCACCCAGATGGACCACGGGGTCGCCGGTGGGTTTGCGCTGGTGGACCTGCGGGTGACCCTGGTCGACGGCCGGTCGCACAGCGTGGACTCGTCGGACATGGCCTTCCAGACCGCCGGTGCCATGGCCCTGAAGGATGCCGCCGCCAAGACCGAACTGACCCTCCTCGAGCCGATCGCGACGCTCACCATCGAGGTGCCCGACGAGCACGTGGGATCGGTCATCTCGGACCTGTCGACAAGGCGGGCCGTCATCCGCGGCACCCATGCGGCGGGCGGCGGCCGCACGACCGTCGTGGCTGACGCTCCCGAGAAGGAGGTGTCCCGCTACGCGATCGACATTCGCAGCGTGACGCACGGCACGGGCACGTTCAGTCGCGAGCCCAACGGCTTCGGTCCCGTCCCCGCGTCGCTCGCGCAACGCCTGATATCACCAGCCTGACGGCGCTGCGCGCCCCCTGCCGGGTACACATGCGGGAATGATCGAACCGTGACCTACGTGGCCCTTGCGCTGCTTCCGCTCGCCTTCGGACTGGGAGACTTCCTCGGAGGCGTCTTCTCCCGGCGCGTGTCCCCCTGGGCAGTGGTCGGATTCACCACTGCGGTCTCGGCACTCGGAGCGGGGGCCTGGGCCTTCGGCACGGGAAGCCTGTCGCTCGATCCCACCGCCGTGGTGGCAGGGGCGATGTCAGGTGTGCTCTTCGTGATTGCCTATGCGCTGTTCTTCACCGCACTCGCGACAGGCAAGTCCGGAGTCGTCAGCGCGATCGTCTCGCTCTCGGTGATTCCACCAGTCCTTGCCGACCTTGCCCAGGGGGACCTGCCCAGCACCGTGGCACTGGTCGGCATCATCGCGATCGTCGTCGGTGTCATCGTGATCTCACAGCCGACCTCGATCCGGCAGGAGTCCAGCACATCGATTCTCCTGGCACTCGCGTCCGCTCTGATGTTCGGAATCCAGTACATCGCACTCGATCGAGCCAGCACCGCCAACGCCGACGTCGCCATTCTTGTTCAGTACGCCGTAGCGGCTGTGGCTGTCGTCATCCTCGGGCTGATGACCAGATCGGTCGGAGGAGTCACGCGCCAGGACTTCCCTCGACTCGTGGGTATCGGACTGCTCTTCGCCGTCGGTGGCCTGTGCCTGTCTGCATCGATGGTGGCCACGAATGTGGCCGTCGCCACCGCCGTTCTGATGTCCGAGCCGATCGTGCTGGCATTGCTCGGGTTCTTCGTCCTCAAGGAGCGCCTCAGAGTTCTCCAGGTGATCGCATTGGTCGTCGTCGTGCTCGGAGCTATTGCGGCGACCATGGGCTGACGCGCAGCCGGCATCAGGGATTCGGCCACGGCCCCGCGAGGCGCCCGGTCTCCCGAGCTGCGAGGTCCGCACCCGCGAAGCGCAGGATCCAGGTCTGCTCGTCGAGCGGACGGTACCGGTGCTCCGCCCCCTCGACCGCCATGACGTCGCCCGCCTCGAGCAGGACGGCCACCGGACCCTTGGGCGTGTGGAACTCCACGATGCCGCGGCCGTCGACGACCGTCTCGAACTCGTCGGCTCCGTTGACGTGCCAGGCGCCCATGCCCTCGACCGCCGCGGCATCGTCTGCGGGAGGCTCGGCGACGATGCGTGCCTTCTCCGCCGTGTCCGGGCCGAGGACCTCGGCCATGACCTCGTCATGGTCCGGATCAAGCGTCGTCAGGATGCGCACCCCGACGAGGCTCAGGAATGCCCGCGAGCGCTCCTCGTCATATGTCAGGAACGTAGCCATGTCACACCTCCTCCCACGCCTGCGCCAGCAGGTCGCATGTCTCGTGCAGCAGTTGGGGAATCACCTTGGTGCCTCCGACGATCGGCATGAAATTGGTGTCGCCGCCCCACCGCGGAACGACGTGCTGATGCAGGTGGCCGGCGATGCCGGCACCGGACACCGATCCCTGGTTCATGCCGATGTTGAAACCATGGGCGCCGGAGACGGCACGCAGCACTGTCATGGCCCGCTGGGTGAACTCCCCCAGCTCCATAACCTCGGACGGGCGAAGGTCGGTGTAGTCGGCGACGTGCCGGTACGGGCAGATCATCAGGTGCCCGGAGTTGTAGGGGTACAGGTTCAGCACCCCGAACACCTCACTGCCACGAGCGAAGACCAGGCTCTCCGTGGCAGGAAGGCGAGGGGCACGGCAGAACGGACAGTGGTCGCCGGCCTCGTGATCCCCGGGCTTGCCCTCTCCCTTCAGGTACGCCATGCGGTGCGGCGTGTAAAGACGCTCCCAGGCATCGGTCACGTCACACCTGGACCCGGTCGGCGATCGCCCGCACGATCTCCTCGACTGCGTCGTCAACCGGGACACCGTTCTTCTGAGTGCCGTCGCGGTAGCGGAAGGACACCGCATCCGCACTCGCATCCTCGTCGCCCGCGATGAGCATGTAGGGCACCTTCGCGCGCTGGGCATTGCGGATCTTCTTCTGCATGCGGTCGTCGGCCGAGTCGACCTCGACGCGCACACCCCGCTCGCGCAGACGAGCCGCGACGTCGTCGAGGTAGTCGATGTGGGTGTCCGTCACCGGGATGCACACCACCTGCACGGGAGCCAGCCACGGCGGGAATGCGCCGGCGTAGTGCTCCAGCAGGACGGCGAAGAACCGCTCGATGGACCCGAACAGCGCCCGGTGGATCATGATCGGCCGCTGGCGCGACCCGTCGGCCGACTGGTACTCGAGGTCGAAGCGCTGAGGGAGCTGGAAGTCGACCTGGATCGTCGACATCTGCCACGTGCGGCCGATGGCGTCCTTGGCCTGCACGGAGACCTTCGGCCCGTAGAACGCGGCTCCCCCCTCGTCGAGGACGAGCTCGAGGTCCTGGCGCTCAGCCGCCTCACGCAGCGCCTCCGTAGCCTCGGCCCACTCCTCCTCGGTGCCGACGCTCTTGTCCGGATCGCGGGTCGAGAGCTCGAGATAGAAGTCATTGAGCCCGTAGTCGCGCAGCAGGTCCAGGACGAAGCTCAGCAGACGGTCGAGCTCCGCGCCCATCTGCTCCTTCGTGCAGTAGATGTGGGCGTCGTCCTGGGTGAAGCCGCGGGCCCGTGTAAGACCCTGCACGACTCCGGACTTCTCGTAGCGGTAGACGGTGCCGAACTCGAACAGCCGCAACGGCAGCTCACGGTACGAGCGTCCGCGGGCCGAGAAGATCAGATTGTGCATCGGGCAGTTCATCGGCTTCAGGTAGTAGTCCTGCGCCTGCTTGCGCACCACGCCCTCGGCATCGACCTCACCGTCAAGCTGCATCGGCGGGTACATGCCCTCCGCGTACCAGTCCAGGTGCCCCGACTTCTCGAACAGCGCCCCCTTGGTGATGTGCGGCGAGTTCACGAACTCGTAGCCGGACTCCTCATGGCGACGACGTGAGTAGTCCTCCATCACCCGTCGCACGATCCCGCCCTTGGGATGGAAGACGGCCAGACCCGACCCGATCTCCTCCGGGAAGCTGAAGAGATCGAGCTCGGCGCCGAGCCTGCGGTGGTCGCGCTTCTCGGCCTCCTCCAGGAAGGTCAGGTAGGCGCGGAGGTCGTCCTTCGACGGCCACGCCGTGCCGTAGATCCGCTGCAGCTGCTCGTTTGCCTGATCGCCCAGCCAGTACGCGGCCGCCGTGCGCATGAGCTTCACCGCGTTCGGCGGGATGTAGCGGGTGTCGGGAACGTGCGGACCGCGGCACAGGTCGCCCCAGCAGCGCTCCCCCGTCCTGGCGTCGAGGTTGTCGTAGATCGTCAGCTCGCTGCCGCCGACCTCCATGACCTCGGCGCCGCCCTCGCTGCCGATCAGCCGCAGCTTGTAAGGCTCGTGGGCGAGCTCGCGCACGGCCTCACCCTCGGAGACCACGCGGCGCGCGAACCGCTGTCCGCTCTTCAGGATCGCCACCATGCGCTTCTCGAGGGTGTCGAGGTCATCCGGCGTGAAGGGCTGAGGGACGTCGAAGTCGTAGTAGAAGCCGTCCCTGATCGGCGGCCCGATGCCCAGCTTCGCCTCGGGGAAGGTGTCCTGCACCGCCTGTGCGAGCACATGGGCCGCCGAGTGACGAAGGACGGCGAGTCCCTCGGGGGTGTCGACCGTGACCGGCTCGACCACGTCGCTGTCGGAGACCTCCGTCGCGAGATCCCGAAGCTCACCGTTGACCCGGGCGACCACGACGGATCGGTCGCCACCGACTTTCTCGAACGCCGTGGCCACATCTCTCCTGTCGGTGCCGCAGATACCCCTGCATGGACCCTGGTCGTGCATCCGGTGGGCGATACTGGGTTCGAACCAGTGACCCCTCGCGTGTGAAGCGAGTGCTCTACCACTGAGCTAATCGCCCGAAGCGTTCAGACTCTACCCCACACGCCGTCCGCCGAGATCCCTCGCAGGCGGCCCGCGTGTGCGCCCCGGATCGGACGTGCTCGTGTCCTACCGTGAAGGCAACTCCACGGAAGGACGGTCAGTCATGACCTCAACGCGATCCCCCCGGCGCCGGCTCGGCGCCCTCCTCACGTCGGCAGCAGCGGCGTCGGCCCTGACCCTCGGCGCGATCGGTCTCGCAGCCACCCCGGCGCAGGCGGACGTCTACGGCTTCACCGGCTACGGGCCGGGGAACGTCGGCGTGCCCCAGACCATCGTGTTCGCGTCAGGCGGGGACCCCACGACGTGCGGGACGATCTCCATGACGATCATCTACAGCAACCCTGCGACGAACGTCTCGATCGACGCCTCGAGCGTCTCCGGCGGAAACGCCTACTTCACGTGGGTTCCCGCCATCGCGGGCACGGTGTCCTCGATGACCGTGACCAGCACAGGCGGCTGCAGCCCAGCAAGCGTGCAGAACGTCCCCTTCGCGATCTCCAAGGTCCCGACGACGACGGTCGTCGATGCGCCCAACACCTCGACGGTTGGCCAGGCCGTCAAGGTTCAGGCCATCATCCAGTCCCAGAGCCCCAGCCAGTACGCGCCGACCGGGACCGTCACGATCACCGATGCCAACGGAGCCTCGCTGAGTGGGGCCATGGCCCTCACCCCCGGACCGGGCAACGGGCAGTCCTACGCCTACTTCTGGTTCACGCCCAAGACGGCGGGCAACTACTACTTCAAGGCCCAGTACGGCGGCGATGCCAACGCGGCCGGCTCTCCCACATCGCCCCTCGACACCATGATCGCCACGCCGAGCGGCAACACCATCTCGATCAGCGCACCGCCGACGATGACGCAGGGTCAGTCGGTCACCCTGACGGCGACGGTGTTCCCGATCGGCACGGCCGGTTCCGTCGGCTTCACCGTCAACGGCGCGCCGATCAGTGCCTCGATCCCGCTCAACGCACAGGGGCAGGCATCGATGACGTGGACCCCGAACGTGGTTGGCCAGATCACCCTCGGAGCCAGCTACACCACCAATGCCGGTGGCACGGGCTCGACGTCAGAGAAGGTGACGGTCAACGGCGGGCCTGTCCAGCAGGACGCGATCACCCTCATCCAGCCGGGCTGGGGGCCGTGGGGCAACGGTGGCACGTACCAGCTCGGCAACGGGTCGAACGTCACCTTCCAGGCGTCGTCGCTGTCGGGGTCGCCGGTGACTCTGACCGAGACCGGGCCCTGCGGCATCAGCGGCCTCACGATCACCGTCCCGGTGGGCTCAGGCCAGTGCAATCTGCAGGCCAAGACCAACGGCGGCAACGGCTACGCCCCCGCCACCTACGGCTATACGGTCGCACTCGTCCCGGGCACGCAGACCGCCAACGTGGCGGCACCGCAGTCCGGTCGATTCAAGGCCGGGCGGTCACTCCTGCTCGAGGGACCCGGTGCTGCCGACACGAACGCCGGGCAGAACATCAACTGGAAGGTGGCCCAGGGCAGCAGGAAGGTCTGCAAGCTCCAGTACCCCAGTGACGGCTCCGTAACCCTCCGGCTCGTCAAGAAGGGTCAGTGCTCGGTGACGGCGAGCGCCCCGGGAGTTCCGGGTCAGTGGAACGCCTACAGCCTCCAGCGCAGCTACCGCTCGTTCTGAGCCGAGACCGACCAGCATCCGGGGGGCTCCCGTCGATCCCGACGGGAGCCCCCCGGATGTCAGGGATCTATCGCCTCCGCTGCCCGTACGCGGAACTCCTCCTGCAGCGTGTGCGACATCCGCCCCGCTTGCGACCAGGTGCGGGCGTCCAGCCGCACGACCGGATGGACGTCGCGCGTGGATGACGTCACGAACACCTCGTCTGCGGTGTCGAGGATCGCGAACGGGAGGTCCTGCTCGACGACGTCGAACCACTCGATGACGAGTCCACGCGTGATGCCGGGAAGGCATCCGCCCGCCAGCGTTGGCGTCAGGACGATTCCGTCGACGACCACGAACACGTTCGTGCTGGTGCCCTCGCACAGGTCGCCGATCAGATTGGCCATCACGGCTTCGGAGGCTCCCGCCTGACGGGCGGCGCGAAGGGCGACCACGTTCTCCGCGTACGACGTCGTCTTGGCCCCGGCGAGGGGCGACCGCTCGTTGCGGGGCCACGGCACGCGCACGGCAGTCGTCGTCGCCGGCCACAGCGGGGTCTCTGACGCCGTCACGACGAGGGTCGGGCTCTCCTCCCCCCGATCGCTGCCGAGAGGCCCCGGGCCTGACGTGTACGTCACCCGCAGTCGACCATGGCGCCCGCCGCTGGCGAGCCAGTCGGCCACGACCTCGGCGATCGCCCCGCGCACCACGTCGTCGTCCGGCACCGGCAGTCCCAGGAGGGCGGCCGAGTCGGCGAGGCGAGCGAGGTGTCGCGTCACGGCGAAGGCGCCAGCCTTCGTGACCTTCAGGGTCTCGAACACCCCGTCGGCGACGGTGAAGCCGTGGTCGAGCACGCTGACGCGGGCGTCTTCGACGATCCCCCCACCCGCCATCGTGCCCACCCAGGCCCTCACAGGGCACCACCCTGCCATCGCCCCGACGCCACCTCGACCAGCCGGCGGGCCTTCAACTCCGTCTCTCGCCACTCGCTCCGGGCGTCCGACTCCCAGGTGATCCCCGCACCGGTGCCGAAGCGCAGTTCGCCATCCCGGATCCAGAAGGTCCGGATCGCCACCGCGAGCTCGGCCTCACCTGAGTCGGCATCGATCCAGCCGAATGCTCCGCAGTAGTACTCGCGCGAGACCGGTTCGAGCCGGTCGATCAGCGTCAACGCAGAGCTCTTCGGCGCGCCCGTCACCGAGCCCGGAGGAAATGCCGCCTCGAGGATGGCAGTCCAGTCGGCATCCGGCATGAGGTCGCCACTGACCACCGACACCAGATGAACCAGCCCCGGATGCGCCTCCTCGCGCAGCAGGGTGGGCACCGTCACACTGCCCACCTCGCACACCTTCGACAGGTCGTTGCGGACCAAGTCGACGATCATGACGTTCTCGGCACGATCCTTGGCGGTGAGGTCGTCCGCCGTCTCCCCCGTGCCCTTGATCGGTCCGGACGAGATGACCCTCGAGGCATCCCGCGACCCGACTGCCAGGAAGAGTTCCGGACTCGCGCTCGCCACGGCGACGCCATGGTCGGGCAGACGCAGGAAGCCGCCGTAGGGCGAGGGGTTGCCCGCGGCCAGGAGGCAGTGCAGGGCGGCGATGTCCGCCGCCTCGGGATCGGCCAGATCCGCTGCCATGACCCGGCACAGGTTCGCCTGGTAGACGGTGCCCGCGGCGATGGCGTCCCGCACCTCCTCCACCCCTTCGCGGTAGGAGGTCTCATCCATCGAACTCGCCCACGAGGTCACGGCCGGTCCCGTCCACCGCCCGACCGTCGCGTGCGGGACGGGTGACCAGTCGGCGAACCTGGCCAGGACCGGCTCGCCGTCGTACGGGATCGCCACCGCCCATCGGCCGCCGAACCGCAGGGCTGCGGGATCCCGCTCGACGTTCACCAGGCCGGTCGCCCACTGGCCACCCATGCAGGCCGCGGGCTGGAGGTTCACGCGCCCATCTTGGCCGTTGGGGGTCCCGACCGCAGCCAGTGTGCCGACCGCTGGACGAGGTCCCCTGGTTCGCACCCGGCCAGCGCCGTCGGATATGGTTCCGGACAACACATGCGGACGTAGCGCAGCTGGTAGCGCATCACCTTGCCAAGGTGAGGGTCGCGGGTTCGAATCCCGTCGTCCGCTCGCACGACGCGCAGCCGTCACAGCTGCCGCGGCTCCTGGTGGAGTGGCCGAGAGGCGAGGCAACGGCCTGCAAAGCCGTCTACACGGGTTCAAATCCCGTCTCCACCTCCACGTCCCGCACTCCCGTTTCCGTCCGCGCGGAGCCACGACCGCGCCACGACCGGCCCGGGCCGATCCCAGTGCGACAATCGCTCGATGGGATGGATCAGCCGACTGTGGGCCAGCAGCTACGCCCGCCTGGCCCTGTTCACGTCCGTCGCCACGGTGGTGGCCTACTCCATCGGCCTCGTCGCGCCCTACGTCGATCCGATTCCCGCAGCCATCACGGCCGCGGTGGCCACCCGTGCGACCTTCCACCACGCGGCGAAGGAGACGGTCTTTCAGATCGTCGGAGCCCTCGCCGGTGCGGCCATCGCCCTGCTGATCGTGTCGGTTCTCGGCACCGGGCCTCTGGTGATCTTCCTGCTGGTCCTGCTGTGCTTCGCCCTGGCGCGATGGCTGCGCCTCTCGGCGCCCGAGGACTCCCCCTTCGTCGCCGCGGGCATGGCGGTCACGGTCATCCTGGTCGTGGGGACGCACCTGACCACCGAACTGGCCATCGAGCGGTTCACCGGAGTCGTCGTCGGCGCACTCTGTGCGCTGGGTGCATCCGCCCTGACCGCCCCCAGCCGCGACACCCTGGTCCTGCGCACCGATCTCGACACCCTCAAGGACTCACTCGCCAGCCTCCTGACCGCGATGTCCGAGGGAGTGCGCGCTCACCCGGATCGCCAGACGGCGCGCCAGTGGCGCGAGGACGCCGTGGAGCTGCGCAACCAGACTCTCGGCCTCGCAGCCCGGTGGGACGAGTTGGCTCGAAACCATCGCTGGAGCCCGCGGATCGACCCGGACGACCTGTCCTCACTCAAGCAGGACCTCGACGCCACGACCGTGATGTCCTCACGCCTTCTGTCCATCGCCGCCGATCTGAGCAGCGCCACCACCCGCGAGGTCGAACCGCTGCCACCCGCTGCTGCATCGCCCCTGGCCGACCTCATGGCAATGGCAGCCGCCAACATCTCCGCCGAGGATCCCGCCACGTCGATCGGGCGCACCCAGGCCCACGAGGCGGTGCGAGTGGCCGACCAGACGGCCCAGATCGCCCTCATCGGGGGCATCGTGTCAAACCTCAACCGCATCAACCAGGCGGCGAGCGACGAGGACGTCACCGGCGAGATGCCGGCATCCGGGGCCACGTAGGCGGTGTCAGGCAACCGGCCGCGACCGTGTAGTCTCGTGCGAGTTCCGCGGGCGATTGGCGCAGGGGCTAGCGCGCTTCCTTGACACGGAAGAGGTCACAGGTTCGATTCCTGTATCGCCCACCAGGGGTTCATGTCGTGGCCTCAGATGATGGCTCCAAGCCGGGCGCTGTTTCCCATCAGCGCTCGGGTGCGGCCCCCCTTGAGGCTCAGCCGTCCGTCACATTGGCCGTGGCGGGCGCTACCACTGGGGCCGCAACGCCACCGCCGCTGACGTCTGCGACTGCTGCGTCCGACAACGCGCTCTCATCATCCGTGGCGGTCTCCTGCTGTGGGTCTTCGCTCATACTTCAGCCTAGCGCGATCGGGCCTGCTGCAGGGCCTTGGACGACTCTCAGGTTCTCTTCCCCACCACTGTGCGGATCACCCACAAGGCGAACACCACTACCCCGCCGAGGATCCAGATTCCCACCATGATGGAGCCCGCCAAGGCGAACCACCCGCCGGTCTCCTGCGTGAGAAGCAGGCCCGTGATGACGCGCAGCAGAATTGAACCCAATGCGGCCAGCGACCACCAGAAGCTGATCACCCCGGGACCGATGTGGGAGGCCGACTTCGAGACGCCGACGGCAACGAGCAGGAGCCACACACCCCAGGAGACCAGGCCCACAACGCCACTGGCGGTTCCCGACACGCTGAACACCGTCCAGCTGACCAAGGCCGACCCCATGAAGAGCAGGAAGCCCGCCCAGAACCAGAGCCAGTAGACCCGGGGCATGCCGCGCATTCGTGTTCCCTTCGCCGACTGGTCGCAGCCTAGGAATCCGACATGCAAGTGTCAGGGCCTTGGTGCACTCCTCACCGCGGAACAGCTCGTCCGAGGACGCTCAGTCACGAGCCTGAGCCAACGGGGACCAGCACATGCCGCCCGGGATCCCCCCAGCCGAGCTCGTTGCGTGCCTGCACCTGCACGGCCGAGGCCCTCGTCGCCTTTGCAACCTTGACGGTGCACTGCAGTGTTGTCACCTCGCAGGTCCCAGGTGGCCTGCTCGACCCATCATGACCCGTCACAGTGGCGCGGTACTCCAGAACCGGAAGCGATCCGTTACCCGACGGTGCCTTCCAGGAGACCTTGACCGCGTCGCCCACGACCTGAGCAGTGACCTTTGTGGGCGCGGCGGGAACAGAGGGCACGATGGTGGCATCGATCTGTGCACTCGCCCGGCCTGTGCCCACAGTGTTCTCCGCGACGACGTCGATGCGCAGGTACTGGCCGTCGGTGAACCCCGACAGCACGCATGATGTCTCCGGCACGTTGACGGTGCACGTCCGGGTCGGTGTCGTGGTCACTTTCGCACCGGTGGCGTCGGTGGCGTAGGCACGAGCCTGGTAGGAGCGAACCTCGTATCCGCTGTCGAAGATGGGCGGTCGCCAGCTCACCCGAACGCTGCCCTCGCGTTCCTCGGCCCTGACCCCCCTCGGCGATCAGGTGGTCGCCGGGCAGCAGCGTCACTCCTCGCGGAGTCGCGGGCGGCCCCTCCTCCAGGGCCACGGGAACGCGCCCCTTGGACTCGACCGAGTCGACCACGGTCGTGACCTCGACAGCGAGGTAGTACGTGAATCACGCGGGTTCGGGTCTTCGCCCGGTGTGCCTAGGCGCAGGTGCAGCGCTCCTCGGGCGCGTACATCGACAGCACCTGCTCGACATGCTCGCCGCAGCCGGTGTAGGTGACCTTGCTGCACTGTCGGCAGATGGCGGGACTGCACATGGACGTCTCCTGGATCGCTCGGTGGTGCTTCAGTATACCCCATGGGGTATAGGTGCTGGGACCTCGTCTCAGGTCCCGCTCCCCTTGCGGAAGATCGCTGCCGTGATGGCCACCAGGATCACGGCCGTGACGATCTGGACGATCAGGACCAGCCAGAAGCTGTAGGAGTCGGTCGAGGGTCCGAAGCCCAGCGCGTTGCCGATGAAGATGCCGGCAAAGGCGCCGATGATCCCCAGCAGGATCGTCATGATGCAGCCGATGGGCTGCATGCTGGGCACCAGGATGCGGGCGATGATGCCGATGATCGAGCCGGCGACGAGTGCGCTGATGATTCCCTCAGGTGTCATGGGCGTCACCCAACCATCGACTGCCCGTCACGGGCAAGGGAGACGAGCCGGGAGATGGCACGGAAGTACTTCTTCCGGTAACCCCCGCGCAGCATCTCCTCCGAGAACAGCCGGTCCACCGGCTGGCCACTCGAGATCACGGGGATGTCACGGTCGTACAGACGATCGACCAGGACGACCATGCGCAGCGCCTGCGCTTGGTCGGTGACGGTGCGCACTCCCTCGAGCGCGAGCAGCGGCACCCCCTCGACCATCGCACCGTAGCGTGAGGGATGGACCCTGCTCAGGTGCACCAGGAGAGCGTCGAAGCGATCCAGCGCAGCGCCGGGGTGGCTCTCGACCGCGGCGACCAGCGCCTCAGGCGCCATGGGAGGCGGAGCCTCGGGGAGTCCGCGATGCCGGTAGTCCTCACCATCGATGCGCACGACGTCGAAGTGTGCGGAGAGGCCCTGGATCTCGCGGAGGAAGTCCTCGGCAGCGAACCGGCCCTCCCCCAGCTTCTCCGGGAGCGTGTTCGACGTAGCAGCCAGACTCACCCCGGACTGGACCAGCTCGCCCAGCAGCGTCGACATCAGCACGGTGTCGCCCGGATCGTCGAGCTCGAACTCGTCGATGCACACAAGACGACTCGTGCGCAGAGCGTCGACCGCCGTGCGGAATCCCAGCGCCCCGACGAGATTGGTGTACTCGACGAAGGTGCCGAACCTCTTGGGCCCGGGAACCGCGTGCCAGAGCGAGGCCAGCAGGTGGGTCTTGCCGACCCCGAAGCCGCCGTCCAGATAGACGCCGGCCCTGCCCTCCGGCGGTGCGGAGCGGCGGAAGATCGAGCGCTTGGGCGTCTCAGGCCGTGCGATGCGATTCGCGAACGCGCGAAGTGCCGCGAGTGCAGCCGCCTGGGTGGGTTGGCTCGGATCCGGCAGGTAGGTGTCGAAACTGACGCCACCGAAGTGCGGCGGCGGCACGAAGTCCTCGAGGATGCGACTGACGTCGAGCTCGGGATGGCGCGAGGTCAGGGACACGTGCGTGAGCCTATTCGTGGGAGCATCTCAGGATGCAGCGCCTTCATCCCGCTCCGACGCCGTCGCTCGACGCAGTCGCCCTCCGCGAGGCCTACGTCGTCCCCGCGGAAGGTGACCGGCGTTGCGGACGCTGGGTCCGGGTGAACTTCGTGATGTCGCTCGACGGCGCCATCAGCGGTCCCGGTGGGCTGTCCGAGCCGCTGGGAACCGGTGCCGACCGTGACGTGTTCACCCTCGCTCGGTCCCTGTGCGACGTCGTGCTCGTGGGAGCGGGCACGCTGCGCGCCGAGGACTACCGCGCCTCCATCAGGCCCCTCGCCGTCGTGAGCCGGCGACTGGACCTCACGCCCTCGCTGCGGGTGTTCGCCGACCGCGGCCCCGAGCACGTGCGGCCCATGATCATGACGACGGAGCGCGCTGCGCGCGAGGCACCCGACTGGCTGCGCGAGCAGGCCGAGCTCGTGGTCTGCGGTCAGGACGGCGTCGACCTGCCAGCGGTGCTCGATCACCTCACGGCACTCGGACTGCCGAACGTGCTGTGCGAGGGCGGACCAGCCCTTCTGACCGATCTGCTGCTGCTCGACCTCGTCGACGAGATCCTGCTGACGCTCTCCCCCCGCCTCATCGGCGGGGATGCCCACCTGGTGTCGCTCCCCGGAGGCCTGGATCCCGTGCGTCGGTTCCGGACCGCACAGGTGCTGGAGCACGACGGCACCGTGCTCACCCGCCTGCTCCGACCCTGAGCCCGCGGCTCGGGTGGCACATCACGTGGAATCCGGGTGATACTGCTGAAAAGGACGGAGTCGCCTTGCCCACACCATCGCGCACCGTCGCCGCTGCACTCCTGGCGATGACGCTCGCCACGACAGCACTGATCGCTGGCGCGTCGCCGGGGCAGGCCCGAGCCGAGATCGATCGCACGGTCGCCACCGGATTCACATCGCCGTGGGGACTGGCCTTCCTGCCGGACGGGTCGGCGCTCGTCAGCGAACGGGACACCGGTCTGGTCAAGCGCGTTCCCGCCGACGGCGGTCGGGTCACCACGGTGGGCCGGGTCGCCGGTGTGCGCCCTGCAGGTGAAGGTGGCCTGCTCGGCATCGCCGTGCCACCGGGCCCGGATCCGGATGCGGTGTACGCGTACTACACCGGGGCACGCGACAACCGGGTCGTGCGGATCTCGTGGGATGGCGTGCGGCTGGGTCGACAGCGACCCCTCCTCACCGGGATCCCCAAGAACACCTACCACAACGGAGGCCGACTCCTCTTCGGTACCGACGGCGCGCTCTATGTCGGCACCGGCGATGCCGGCGACCCCGCACGATCACAGGACCCGGACGACCTCGCCGGCAAGGTGCTGCGTATCCGCACGGACGGCCGCCCGGACCCGCGCAACCCTGATCCGACCTCACCGGTGTTCACCCTGGGCCACCGCAATGTCCAGGGCCTGGCCCTCGACCGCGCCGGACGGGTGTGGGCGACAGAGTTCGGCGAGCGCGACGCCGACGAGCTGAACCTGCTCCGTGTCGGAGGCAACTACGGATGGCCCCGAGTCGAGGGCCGTGGTGGCGGCCCGGGACTCGTCGACCCCAAGACCACTTGGTCGCCGACGTCGACCGCGTCTCCCAGCGGCATGGCCATCCATGACGATGTCGCGTACGTGGCCAGCCTGCGCGGCGAGGTGCTCTGGCAGGTCCCCCTCCAGGGCACGCGCACGGGGCGTCCCACGGCCGCGCCCCTGGGTGACCTCGGGCGACTGCGCACCGTGGCTGTCGCCCCGGACGGATCGCTGTGGCTGGTCACCAGCAACACCGATGGTCGAGGCGCCCCCGGGCCCGGCGACGACCGCATCCTCCGCCTGGCGGTGGACGGCTGATCAGACATACGTCCCCCGGCCGATAGGGTCGCGCCCGTGAGCGTCGCCGCCTTCGTGTTCTGGACCATCGCCGTCCTTCTTGCCGTCTTCGGGCTGGTGTTCGCCCTGCTCGGCCAGAGCAGCGAGCGCGGGTACTGGTCCCAGCGCGACCCCTCCGGGGATCCGCAGAAGGAGGCCACGAAGCTCAGTGCGATTCTGCGCCGCCCAGGCCACTACGCGGCCGGCGAGTACCGCGCACCGCTGCGCATCATGGGCATCGGCCTGCTCCTCGTCCAGATCGCGATCGGCTTCGCCGTCGTCGCACTCATCGTGACGCTCGTCGACTGAGCTCCCAGATCGCCACGGCGGCAGCGGCTGCGACGTTCAGCGAGTCGACCCCACCGGCCATCGGGATCCGCACCTGGACGTCCGCGGCTGCCAGTCCACGGACGCTGATGCCGTCGCCCTCCGTCCCGAGCACGAGTGCTGTGCGCTCCGGCAGGACGACCTCATCGAGCCCGACGGAATCCTCGGTCAGCGCGAGGGCGGCCACGGTGAACCCTCGGCTCCGCAGTGCGTCGGCATCCTCGGGCCACACCGTCATGCGGGTCCAGGGCACCTGGAAGACCGTTCCCATCGAGACGCGCACGCTGCGTCGGTAGAGCGGGTCAGCACAACGCGGCGTCACGAGCACTGCGTCAGCACCGAGCGCCGCGACGGAGCGAAAGATCGCGCCGACGTTCGTGTGGTCGACGATGTCCTCCAGAACCACGGCGAGGCAGGGTCCCGCAGACGGCAGGACGTCATCCATCGTCGGGAGTGGCGGGCGATGCATCGCAGCCAGGGCCCCACGATGGACGGTGAAGCCCGTGATGGACCTCAGCACGTCGCGGTCGGCCACGAAGACCGGCACCTCGCCACCCTCCACTGCGTCCACCTCGGCGAGCATCGCCGTCAGGGGCTCGAGCCACCGCTCCTCCATGAGGAAGGAGCGCGGGGTCATCCCCGCCGCGAGTGCCCGCTCGATGACGGACGTGCTCTCGGCGATGAACAGTCCCTTCTCCGGCTCCGCCCTCGAGCGCAGGGCCACGTCGGTCAGGCCGACGTAGTCCGACAGCCGGACGTCGTTCGGGTCAGCGATGCGGACGATCGTCATGCACGGCCGACAGGGAACGCGCGTCGCACTGCGTCTACGAACAGCGTGGGCTGCTCCCACGATCCGAAGTGCCCGCCGGCGGGAAGCACCTCCCAGTCGGTGATCGACAGGGACCGCTCAGCCCACGATCGCGGCCAGCGCCGGATGTCGTTCGGGAATATCGACACCGAGACCGGGACGGTGACGAAGGGTGGATTCGGGTCAGCCGCCTTCTGCCGGGCGTGCTCGACGTACAGGCGCATGGCTGACGCGATGGTGCCCGTGGCCCAGTAGATGGTCGCGTTGGCCAGGAGCTGCTCGCGCGAGAGGGCCTCCTCGACGTCTCCTTCGTACACCGTGAACGACCGGCACATGTCGACCAGCCAGGAAAGCAGCCCGGCCGGGGAATCGTTCATCGCCACGGCATAGGTGTGCGGGCGATGCGAGTTGATGGCCACATGCTCCACGCGTCCTGTGGCGTTGGCGCGGGTCCAGTGGTCCAGGCAGTCACGCTCGAAGTCGGTCAGCACCTCGTCCTCGCCGGGGGCGGGGGGCAGACCCGTCGGCATCGTCAGGTGGAGTGCGGTCAGCGAACCCTGGCGGTCGGATCGGGCGAGGTCGGTGAGGATGTTGGCTCCCCAGTCTCCCCCGGCACCCGCGTACCGCTCATAGCCGAGGGCCTGCATGAGGTCGTCCAGCGCACGTGAGATACGTCGCCCGTTCCAGCCCTCCTGTGTCGTGGGGCCGGAGAACCCGTACCCCGGGATGGACGGGCACACCACGTGGAAGGCAGGAGCGCCCACGGCCCCGTGGGCGTCGGGATCGGACAGCGGCCCGATGCAGTCGATGAACTCGATGACGGATCCCGGCCAGCCGTGGACAAGGAGCAGGGGGGTCGCGTCGGAACGCGGCGAGCGCTGGTGGAAGGCGTGAATATGCTGGCCGTCCACGACCGCCTCGACCTGGTCGAACGCATTGAAGCGGGCCTGGACGTCGTACCAGTCGAAGGTCGTGGCCCAGTCATGGGCAAGCCCTCGGACGTAGTCGAGATCCGTGCCGATGGTCCAGCCGACGTCTGCGTAGTCAGCAGGCCAGCGGGTGGCCTCCAGACGTGCCCGGAGGTCCGCGATGACCCCTGGGGCGATGTCGATCCGCGTCGGACTCACAGTCACGGCCACCATGCCGGGAACCGTATCCCTCAGTCCAGCTGGAGGGCGAGGGCGTACGCCTCGCGGGTGGCGTAGAGCTGCCTTCTCGGAGCGAAGGCATCGCCGAGCACGTGCACCTGCGGCGCGCGTCCGCGCAGGTCGGACGCGAGCTCCCCGAGCGGAACCCCGCCGCAGCAGAGGACGACGGAGTCCACGCCCTCGATCGTCCCGGGCAGCTGCGAGTAGACCTTGCGGATGTGCACGCGACCGGGCTCGATCGCAGCCACCTGCTCCGAGCAGCGGATCACGACTCCTCCCTCCTCGAGACGAGCCATCACTCCGCCCAGCATGTAGCGGCTCAGGAGTGGCGCAGGCCCAGGTGTGGAGTAGACGATCGTCACCTCGTGTCCGCGGGTGGCGAGGAGGTCGGCCACCGCGAGTGGCGGCATGTGATCATCCTGCGCAAGCACGAGCACCCTGCTGCCGACCTCGACCGTGCCTGCGACGACGTCGCGCACATCGTGGACGAACGGAAGGTCGTCACCGGGGATGCCCGGGCGTCGCCGCGATGTGCCGGTCGCGACGATCACGACGTCGGCACCGGCCGCCACGATGGCTTCCGCATCGCCCCGGCGATCGAGGTGGACGTCGACCCCGAGTTCGCGGACCCGGCGCTCCTGCCAGTCCAGGAAGCTTCCGTAGCCGTCGTACGTGGGTACCGAGGTCGCCGTGCGCAGCAGGCCACCCAGCCGGTCGGCCTCCTCCCAGAGCTCCACCTGGTGACCACGCTCGGCCGCGAGGGCCGCAACCTCGAGCCCGGCCGGACCCCCGCCGACGACGAGCACGCGTCGCTCGCGCTGTGCCGGCAGCGGCCAGGTGACGTCCCTCTCCGTCCCGGCATGGGGGTTGACCGCACAGGCGAACGGCGTCCTCTCGACGACCGCCGTGTTGATGCAGTCATTGCACCCCGTGCACGGACGGATCTCGTGGGCGCGACCCTGCTCGGCCTTGAGCACCCACTCGTCGTCAGCCAACAGCCCGCGCGCAACACCAACCACATGGGCCTGACCTGCGGCGAGCACCTGCTCAGCCACCTCGGGAGTCGTGACGCGACCGGTGTACGCAACCGGAAGGCTCACTGCCTTGACGAACTCGCCCGAGAGCTCTGCCCACGCCGCCGGCGGATACACGTGCGACTGGATGTATGACGGATTGCCCCAGTTGCTGCCAGCCACGAGGCTGAGGTAGTCGATCATCCCCGTCGCCTCGAGCCGCTGCGCGATCTCGATGCCGTCGTTCAGGTCGTATCCGCCCGGTGCCTCCTCGAACATGTTGAGGCGCACGCCCACCGTGAAGTCGTCCCCGCACCGCTCGCGGATGTCGCGCAGGATCTCGGTCACGAAGCGCAGTCGGTTCTCCAGGCTGCCGCCGTACTCGTCGTCACGAGTGTTGACCAGTGGCGAGACGAACCACTCCATGAGGTCGTCGTGGTTGAGATGGAGGTCGATTCCATCAGCACCGGCCTGCTGGGCCGCGTGCGCCGACCACGCGAACTCCTGCACGTACCAGCGGATCTCGTCACGGTCGAGCACATGCGGCACCTGGTTCAGGACGGGAGAGCTGAGCGTTGCCGACGGAGCGTTGGGCAGGCCTCCCTGGCTCACGAGCTGCACCGTGGTGAAGGCACCGGCGTCGTGGATGGCCTCGGTGTAGGCCTGCACGCGATCGTGGAAGACCGGCAGTCGGAAGTAGCCCTGGATGCGCGCTCCGATGCCCACGGGGGTGAAGCCGGGGATGACGAGGTTGTCGATGTGCCCGGTGATGTTGACGATCCAGGCGACCCCGTTCTCGCACCGACGCCGGATGTACGCGATGTTCTGGGCCGCCTGGTCCTCGGTTCCGAACAGGGGGCCGAGGGGGGCGGTGTGCGGGGGCATCATCACGCGATTCCGCAGGGGCATCGTGCCCACCTGGATCGGCGAAAGCAGGGTCGCGAAGGCGCTCACGTCTCACCCCTTGGTCGTCTAGATGACTCCTCTGTCTACCACGCAGACACGCCCCGGCATGACCCGGCTCGCTAACGTGCCCCCATGACGAGCGTGCGGCGGCGCTTCTCTCAGGTCGATGTCTTCACCGACACTCCCCTGCTCGGCAACCCCGTGGCCGTCGTGCACGACGGCACCGACCTGCCCCTCGCCACCCTGCAGGCCTTCACGGCCTGGACCAACCTGTCGGAGGCCACCTTCCTGCTGCCCCCCACGCATCCGGACGCGGACTACCGCGTGCGCATCTTCTGTCCCGGGCGTGAACTGCCGTTCGCCGGCCACCCGACCCTCGGCACCTGCCACGCCTGGCTCAATGCCGGCGGCATCCCCAGGGACGAGGATGTGGTGCAGGAGTGCGGCGCCGGGCTCATCCGGATCCGCCGGAGCGGTACCCGGCTGTTCTTCCTCGCACCAGCCCTGGTGAGATCCGGCCCGCTCGACGAGGACGACGTCGCGCGGATCGCCTCCGGCCTGGGCCTGCGCCGTGAGGAGATCGTCGCCCATCAGTGGTGCGACAACGGCCCCGGCTGGCGGGCCGTGCTGCTCGAGGACGCCGAGCGCGTGCTGGCCCTGGAGCCTGATCCGGCGATCCTCGCCGGGCTCGACGTCGGAGTGATCGGCATGAACTCCCCGAGTGGCGCCGATGTCGAGGTGCGGGCCTTCTTCCCGGGAAACACCGGCCTCACCGAGGACCCGGTGACCGGATCGCTCAATGCGGCGCTCGCCCAGTGGCTCATCGGCGTCGGGATCCTGCCCGACTCCTACACGGCGGCGCAGGGCACGGCACTGGGGCGTGCCGGACGCGTGCACGTGGCGTCGGATTCCGACGGCATCTGGGTGGGTGGGTCCTGCGTCACGGTCATCTCCGGCGAGGTCGATCTCCCTCCTTCGACGGAGCACCACCGTGCGTGACGTTCTGCCGGTGGAGACCGTCGCCGAGTTCTGCGCTGGCAATCCGCACTGGCATCGTGAGGATGGTCACCTCGTGCGCAGCGCGACGGCACCGACCTTCCCCGAGGCGATCGCCTGGGTGGTCGCCGTCTCGGCCACGGCCGAGGAGCTCGACCACCACCCCGACATCGACATCCGCTGGCGCACCGTGACGTTCCGGCTCTGGACCCACTCCGCAGGCGGTGTGACCGAGCTGGATCTCGATCTCGCCCGGCAGATCGACGCCCAGGTGGTCACGCAGGACTGACGGAGACCGCGGACCGGCGTGCCCTGCGCTGCTGGATCCCGAACACACCCACGGCGATCCACCCCAGGATCATCTGCGGGAAGAACGCGAACGCCCTCCAGATGACATCGGCGGCAACGGCCTGGTCGTACTCGGCCCCGAACGCGACCAGCATGCCGATGAGAGCCGCGTCGACCGTCCCGGCTCCGCCTGGCGCCAGGGGCACAGTGGTGAGCAGCAGGGCGACGGAGAACGCGACGAACACCTCCAGGATGGTCACGCCCTCGGCGCCGACGCCTCGCAGGGCCGCCACGATCACGATCATCGGTGCCAGCTGCGCAAGGATGTTGGTGACGGTGATGGGCAGCCAGCGTCGACCCACCATGTCCGCAGCAGTGTCGTTGAATCCCACCACCGACTCCACGACATTCGGGGGCGTGCGCTTGATGAAGCCGAACACCCATCCGAGAAGACCCTGAGCGAAGTCACCCACTCGCTTGGCATTGGTGCGGCTGCGCAGGACGAAGGCGATGGCCAGGATCGACACCAGGCACACGATCCCGGCGATGATGATGACCGCGTCGATCGTCGAGCAGGCGAGCCCGCCGCAGCTGTCTCCGGTCAGGGACCGGCGCTCGAACACCCACAGCAGCACTAGCGCGACACCAGGAGCGCCGAACGTCATGAGGTAGGTCCAGATGGCATCGGCGGCCACGGCAGCGGCAGCGAGCTGCTGCGAAACCCCGTAGCGCGCGAGGATCGCGTACTGCGTGCCCACGGCGATCGGACCGCCGCCGAAAGGGATCGTCGTGGCGATGGCGAAGCCACCCTGACGGTCGACGAACGCAGGGACGTACCCGAGGCGCGGGATCGCGGCGATGGCCGTCAGCGGGTAGACGGCGATCGCGATGATGGCTCCCACGACGGCGACCACGGTCCACACGGTCGGCATCGAGAAGGCGGCCTTCACGCCCTGCGCGAACCCGCCGAAGTTCGTCGCCATGTAGCGGAAGATGAAGTAGGCGAGAGCGATGCCGACCACCGTGAGGACCACCTTGGGCAGCCAGCTCTTCCACGAACTGCGTGATCCTGCGGCGGCGGATGCTCCCGAGGGGTCGACGGGCGCGGTGCTCACGTCCCGAGCCTCTCGCGCGGGGTCCCCCATGTCCAGCACCGCACGGCGTCCTGTGGGTGCCACGATGAGCCGGTGACCGACGACTCTTCCGGCGGCGAGCCCCTGAGCCCGCAGCAGGAGGCGAGCCTGATCGCCTTCCTCGCGCGCAACGTGGACCTGCACAACGAGGTGGTGTACGACAGCTCGGACAGCTACTGCCACCTGGCGGTTCGCCACGACTCGGATGTCGGATTCCGACATGTCGTGTCGGGCCCACGTGACTACGTCGTCTACTCGCAGCAGAAGATCACCGGACGCGAGGCGCTCGAGCATGTGCGGCACCTCATGATCGAGGCGTCATGGCCGTTCCCGCCGGACTAGGAGGCGCCCCTACCGGACGACGCGTCCGGGAACCTCCCGGTAGCCCACGGCGATCGTCGTGTCGACCTTCGTCGCCGAGCGGCCGCGCACGATGACGGAGTACTCCCCCGGTACAGCAGCCTGGTCCACGCGCGACAAGTACAGATAGGTCTGCCCTGAGTAGGGCTCGAAGAACTCGGTTCGCTCACGAACCGGCAGGCTGATGCGACGCCCCCGCGGATCCTCGACTGTCACGCTCGGCAGGGCTGACGGCGTCAGGGCGTTGGCCGGAGGCTCGTCGAGGATGAGCACCTGGACGGCCAGGCGGTCACCCTGCTTGAGGCGGAAGCGGAATCCCCGGGCCTCTCCGGCAACGACGGAGGCTCGCACGGCGTAGGACACCGTGCCGTCGGGCAGCAGCGGCCCGCGTCGGGGCGAGGAGTCCGCGGATCCGAGATCCACCGGCTGGTGCGCATGTGCAGGGGCCGCGAGCGCCATGGCCACAGTGATGACCGCTCCGGAGAGGAGGACCCGCGCCCGTCGCATGCCTTGACGGTAGGCCAGGACGGTCCGGGCCGCGACCGATCCCTGCGACAGTCAGCCCGCGACCCTGATCGTCGAGACGTAGGCATCGACGCCGTCCGGATCAGTCCACACGAGAGTCGCGGTGCCCGGGCCGACGGCTTCGACGCAGGCGCCGCCACGTGGGTCGTCGAAGGCGAACCCGCTCGTGTCGGCGGGGCAGTCCACGAGCACTGCCACATCCTTCTCGGCGATGGCCTGGGTCCACAGGATCCATCCCCTGTAGTCCTCCTCCGGAAAGGCAACGACCGCCTTCTGACCCACCGTCATCGACCAGACACCATCGGGGTCACCCTCGACAGCAGCGGCCTGACCGTCCGCTGACGGCGTGCCACCGCACGAGGCGAGCACGGGCACGGCCAGCAGTGCGACAGCCATCGCGACGCCCGCCGTACGTGCTGAGTTCATGACGTACCCCTGTCGCGAGAGTGAGCGAGACCCGAAACGTAATCGCGTGCGGGCCAGCGGGGTAGACCTTCGCCGGTGATCTCCCCTGAAGAGGGGGCCAGGCGACATCGGGTCGGTGAGGCCGACGGGTCGCTCAGGCTCCGTCGTCGACCGACCCGGTCACGTACGGCCGGAGCCGTTCGGCCCGTTCGCGCAGGACGCGACCGGCGTCGTGCTGGGCGAGGATCCTGGTCAGGTGCTTGGTGTCGTCAGGCGTCAATGGCCTGCCGTCGGCAATCGTCGCCTCCATCGCGGTGAGGTACCGCTCCTCGGTACGTGGCCGGATGACATTCGCCCAGAGCGAGTAGGCCTCGGGCAGGAACACGCTGTAGACGCTCGCGAGAACCAGGAGGAGCGTGCCCAGCACCAGCAGGCTGACGAACGAGTCGGCGATGAGCGGTGGCAGCTTCTGGTACTGCCAGGGGATGGATCCGGTGGCATAGAACTCCGCTGCCTCGGCATTGGCAGGCAGCTGGCGGTCGCTGAAGTTCGGGAACTCGCCCGGCTCACGCCACTCGTTGCCGCGACTGAACTGGGCCACCATCTCCTGCGTCATGGCGTACACCGCGGCCGGACTCAGGCGCGTGTCGGCCACCACGGTCACGAGCTGGGCCACCGTCGGGATCTCGTCCGACGGACGAGGCGGCACCAGCGAGAAGGCCCCGTAGGGCACCTCCGCCGCCTGCGCCCCCGGAATGCGTGCCGCCACGGCCCGGGCCTCCGGGATCGGGATGACCGTCATCTCACCGGACGCGAGCTCCCGCGTCAGATACTCACGGCGGTCGGGAAGGCCCGACACGCTGACGTCCACCCCAGCCGCGATCGCCTCGGCCTGCGTGGCGTCACTGGACAGGTGGACGAAGTCGGTGTTCTCCGGGGTGACGCCGAACTCGGCGAGGACGGCTGTGGCGAAGTTGGCCCGAACCGATCCAACGGGTCCGACGTCGATCTGCAGTCCCCTGATGTCGGCCAGCGATCCGAGCTCCGGTGCCTGAGGCCACTTGACGAACACGTAGCCCTGGCGGCTCATGGTTCCGATCGACTCGATGTTGGGGTAGTCGCGTGCATCGATGGATCCCGCCACCAGCGAGACGTCGACCGGATCCTCCGGATCAGCCAGAAGGTCGATCAGATCACCTGTCCGCTGCGTCGTGACGATCTCCGCATCGAATCCGCGGCGCTCCAGGCCGTCGACCACGGCCAAGGCCAGGGTGTGACCCCCCGAACCCACGGGCCCTGTGCCGATCGTGATCTGGCGGTCGACGTTGACCGTCACGAGGATGTAGGCGGCTACGCCGACAACCGCGACCGCGAGCAGTGTCAGCGCGGCGATCGCACGTCGGGACATCAGCGATCGCGTCCGGTCCCGGTGATGATCCCGTCCACCGCAGGAGGCCATGTCGACGTCGGTCGCACCGTCACGTAGGTCTCACCAGCGGATTGAGCGGGTTGCCCATGGTGCCTGGGCCGCCGACGAGAGGGGGAAAGCTGTAGGTGGCGGAGACGCCGGCCCCGACCGCCTCGAGGTAGTCCAACGGGAGTTCGTCGTCCGCGAAGGACAGCTCCACCGCGCCGCTGGCGCTCACGCTGCCGATGAGGCGCCAGTCCACCGGAACCTCCAGGCCCGCCTCCTCGCGGATGGCGCCCACCGGGTCGGCGAGCACGCGGGCACGCAGATCGTCGTCGGTCGCCGTGCGGGCCAGCAGCTCGCGCACGGGGTCCCATGTCCTGTCGTCCATGATCGCTCCTCATTCGGGCCGGTCGAACCCTCAGGAGACTAGCCGAGACGGATGCGAATGTGCCCGGGACCGCGGCCGACGGCAGTGAGCCCACGAGAGCCCGAAGCATGAAGTCGCCCGGGCCGGGGGCCGTCCGGAGCCTTTTCGTCCTGATCAGCCGCTTGCTACCCTCGGGCACCGACTCGGCGGCGTCGTCGACGGACACCCGGTGGCGCGGGGTGGTGGAAGGCCAGGGGCCGTGCGCCCGCGCCCACGGCGACCATCGGAGGACAGGGTGGAGGCTCATCCATGATCCGCATGGTGACCGCACTGGATCCGACGCAGACGCTGCCCCTGTGGTTCGACGTCACCGTCATGGCGGTCAATGGCATGCTCGGCGCTGCCGTCGCACGCAGTCGGAACGCGCCGATCTTCGGCACTCTCTTCGCAGCCGTGCTCGTCGGCCTCGGCGGCGGCATCGTCCGAGATGTGCTGCTGGGCCTCGAGCCGGCGGCCATATCCACCTGGGTCTACATCCCGTCCGTGCTGCTCGGTGGGATCGTCGGAGCCCTGCTCTTCAGCCGGGTCCTGCGGAAGCCGCTGCAGTTCGCCCTCGTCCAGGGGGTCGTCCTGGGGTTCCTCGTGACCATCGGTGCGCAGAAGGCGCTCGATTACGACACCCCCGTCATCTCCGCGATGGCCCTCGGCGTCATCACGGCATCCTTCGGCGCCATGCTGGCCGGGATCATGACCGGGTACCGAGCCACAGTCGCGAGCCAGGCGCACTGGATCGCCTCCGCCCTCATCGTCGGCGCGATCGTCTTCGTGCTCGTGTCCCTCTGGGTGGGCTTCTGGCCGGCCGTGGTCGTCTCCGTCCTCGCCACCTCCACGCTGCGCTATCTCAGCCAAGCGAAGGACTGGCCCTCACCCAGGTGGCCCGGGGAGCCACAGAGCACCCCTGAGATCCCCTCGGCGTGATCCGTCAGACCCGCATCGGGACGCCACATCTCAGCGCTGGTCGACCGGTACGGCTCGGCCCTCAACACGTGCGTCCAGGGCCCTTGAACCGCTCACGCAGGACGGCGCACGATCCGCATCGATACGGATCTGCGCGTTGCCCGAACCAAACTCCGCGGCCTGGGCAGTGGACGTCGGCACCAGGAACGCAGCAAACCCGACAGCCAGCGCGGACACGACGGAAACCAGAAGCCTGCGCATCGTCACGCTTCACGAACTGGGAAAGGAGCAGGTGCCTGTCCCCTACGTTGGCGAGGGCAATCCCTCGACTTCCCGCGACGAGCTGCTCACTCAGTGATCGGCAGCGGGTGGCGCTCCGCGACGGGATGGCATTGACGTCATCTCGATGCCCTCGTCCTCCGCGGGCTTCTTCTCCTTGGCTCCGGTGAGCGACTTCCACCAGGAACTCAACGTGTCGGCAATGCGCCCACCGAGGCCCTTGGCGGACTTGTACCCGGCCTTCGCTGAGTTCATCCCTTGGATGGCAGGAACCGCGGCTGCGTCGTAGGCGGCGTGCTTGGCCGCGGTCTTACCCGATCCCCACAGTCCGCTCACCTTGCTCTTGAGCCAGCCCCACGCCCCTGGCTCCTGCGGGGCCGCCGCAGGCTGCTCCTCCTTGGCACCGGACTTCGCCCAGCCGACTGCGTTCTCACCGGTGGCCTGGCCCCGGGAGCGGAAGCCGCGGCGCAGCACTTCATGCGCACGGGTCTCGGCCGTGCCATCGGCCCGGTCCTGCTCACTACCGCCGTGCCATTGCTTGTCGAATGCATCTGCCTGGTCCTGGTCAGCACCTCCCAGAGCATCGAATGCCTTGGCCCCGGCGGTGCCCAAGCCCTGTGCCCCGTACGCCCCGGCCTTGAACGCGGTGGTGGCCGCGACCGAGCCCACCACGGGCAGGGCCACGTGTCCTGCAGTCGAGAGTGCCGCCTTCGTCCCCTCGGCAGCGAGAGTTGCCGAGGACTGCGCGATGGCCTTCCCGTAATCGCCCTTGAGCAGATCCTCCTCGCCGTGGTTGCTTCCCGTGCCAGCCTCGCCCAACCTCTTCAGTCCGTGGAAGGGAAGCGCGGCCACCTGCATCACCTTGGTGAGGCCGTTCGTCTCCGGCCGATCCTGGTTGACCCGCTCCGACTCCTCCATAGTGGATTCGTAGGCGGCGCGATGACCACCCTCCTGCACGGCCTTTCCCAGGCGGGACGCGGCCAGGCCCTTGAGGGCGGCTGACTTGAACTTGCCACCTGACCCTGCAGGCTTGCTGCGCGCCACCATTCGCTGCATGTCCGCGGCCACGTAGTCCTTGCGGGCCTCGGAACCGACATCCGTCGGCTTCTCGCCTCTGGCCTCCTTCTGCATGAGCGCGGCTGCCTGCATGCCGGTGCCCAGGCTCTGCGCAGCACGATCCGGGTTGATGCCCATGAGCGCCTCGCTGACACCGGGCGCGTAAGTAGCCATCGACGCCACCTTCGCACCCGTGCCCACGACCTTTCCCGCGGTGTGACCGGAGTTCGAGGAGAAGGCATCGTCGCCTCGCAGACCCGCCCCGAATCCACTGAGAGAGTCGAGCATGCCCGAGGGCGCAACAGGAGAGTGAGAGACCATGGTCGTGGGCCTTGCCGTGTCACCGTCGCCTGTCGCCACGGAGCCATGGGTCGGCATGCTGGTGGCCGGTCGCCTCGGGGACGACAAGTCCGACATCTCGATTTCCGTGCTGGCGGGATTCTGCGCCGGGCGTTCCCGCTCTGCTGACGTCGATCCACGTGGCATGGCCCGAACGTAGCAAGGTCTGCCGGGAACCTCCACAGATCTCAAGGGCCCTGACTACCGAGTCGCCCACGAGATCAGATGATGCGTGAGCGTTCCATCGTCGGGCTGACAGGATTTGAGCCTGCAGCGCTTTGAGCTACGGCGTTTTGTACTGCATCCACCAAGCACTGCCGAGGTCCATTCCCAGGGGAAACCGTCCCCCTAGTTGCGGATGCGATCACCACGGGTCGATGTCGATTGCCACACAACCTGCGCCATGGCCGCCGCCGCAGGAGGCCACCCGCAGGCTGGCGCCCAGGACGTTCGAGGCGGCGCCCCAGCTGGCACGGGGAACTGCGCCGGCAGCATCACCGACGGAACGTTCGTCGGCGTCGACTCGACCGCGTCGCTTCTCATCACGCCGCACCGCTACGCCGACACCGGGGAGACCGCGATCATCGGCACGTTCCGCGCCGACACCGCGCCGATGATCGCCGCCGTGGTCAAGGCCTCCGGCATCACGGCCTGACAGTCGTCCTGACGGGATTCGGTCCCCGTCAGGCGTGCGCGTCTCCTCCGCGCAGTGGGTAAGGGATGGACCACCTCCGGGGCAGGTTCCTCACTTCGGTGAGGCCCCCGGGGGCGGTCTGCGCTGCTACCGTGACTGGTAACGACAGGAGATCCCATGGACGCACAGAGTTTCCTCACCGCACTCGCACCGGCCATGACTGACGCAGCCGCCCGCGAACGACTCCCGTCCGACCCACGAGCAGTGCTCGCAGCCGCTGGCCTTGACCTCCCCGACTGGTTCACGGTCACCGCCGTCGAAGGCGACACCCCCGCCCTGACCCTGACCCTGCCCCCCATGCTCGACACTGATGCAATGAGCGACGAACAACTCGCCGCCGTCTCGGGGGGGGGGGGGCTCGGGGGGGGCTAGCCGGCGAATGGGTACCGTTCGGGTAGCGGACGTGACCATGGTTGATCGCCGATCACTTCGGTGAGGTCCCGGCACGACGAGTCGGTAACGGGCGAGCACCCTCCTGAGCGCCTGCGAATAACACCCGTCAGTCCCCCAAGCGCACCGCTTGCGAGTCTGGGACCCACGGAATCGTCGAGCGGTGCTGGTCGCTCGGTGCTGGCCGACCCGTGCTGGTGAGGGCTGGACACGTCAGTGAAACCCCACGCTGCAGGACTTCACACCTACTGCCCCACCAACTGCCCCACGAAGGCGTCAGGGGCGGTCAGCGCCTAGACGCAAACCGCCCCTGAACAGGGCTTTCATCTGTCGGGCTGACAGGATTTGAACCTGCGACCCCTTGACCCCCAGTCAAGTGCGCTACCAAGCTGCGCTACAGCCCGAAGCCGGCGAACCGGCCTGCCGAGCCTATCCGATGACCCGCGGTCCCCCGCGTCAGGCTCCTGCAGCACCCCTCACGGTCGATACGCCGGTCATCAGCGACTGAGCAGGGGCACACCGGCCGCGCGCCAGGGTGCGACCACGGTGTCGACGAGGTAGGCGATCGCCTCGGCATTCTTGGACACCGAGAGCGACGCCGGCAGGCCAAGTCGATCGGTGTCGAAGGTCGAGTGGACGGTGGGGAAGATCTTTCGCACGGTTCCGTCAGGAACCATTCCCGGAGGGATGTACACCGATCCCGGCGGAGCCGGACAGGGATCAGGACAGGGCAGGATCAACTGGCTGTAGAGCGGGACAGTCGCATCGGTGCGTGGCCACTCACGACCGGACGGACCTGCCGCACGTCGATCCTCCCCGCACGTGCGTCCGCAGTAGTCGCCGGCGATCAGGGTCAGCGCGACACCGTCGAGAACCCCGACCTGACTCGCGTCCCAGCTGGTCGGGTTAGGCCGTGCATGGCCGCTGGTCTTGAGCACGTGGATCGCTCCAGCACCTGCCATCGTCTCGAAGATGCGCAGGCCCTTGCCGGTCTGCGCGTACTGCGCACCCCAGCCGCGCTCCACCTTCTTCGTGTACCAGGAGGGGTTGAACGCGATGTCGTAGGCAGGTGCCCCGAGATGCGGGGAGTTCATCGTGACGATCGTCGGAACGCTCACGCCCGCGTCCACGGCGGCCTGCGCGTACGAGAAGGCGGGTGCTGTTGTGCCCGGTTTCGGGGCGCCCTTCAGCGCGGCAACCGTGGCGCGGGCGACAACGCCGCCGTAGCTGTAGCCCACGAGGTCGAAGGTCGTGTACCCGTACGTCGAGTTCAGGTAACCCAGGAAACCGAGCACGCCCTGACCGGCCTGCGTGGGATATCCGGTGGTGTTCCACTGCACCTCCACCGGCGGCTGCGCTGGGCAGCCCGCCTTTCCGGCCGTGCTCGCTGCGACGTTGCCGAACCCGGGAGCGGTGAACACCGCGAGTCCCGCGTCCACCAGCGCCTGGATGTATGTGGCGCGCCCTCCGTCACACGCATCCCACGGCGTCGTGAAGGGATGGGTCGAGCCCCCGCCCTCGATGACCACGACGGCCCGTCCGCCCGTCTGGGCTCCGAGAGCGAGGTTGGCCGCCGTCGGCTCGGGCACGGTGGCCACCGCCGGCTGTACCGCACTCGCCGACGGAGCGGCGGTGACGAGCAGGATCGCGGCCAGGGCCGCGCCGATCAGGGGGTGACGCAGCACTGCAGGCCTCCGCTCGCTGGACATCCCCGTGCTCGAGAGGCTAGTGCACGGCCCCGTGACACCGCGACCTCCCGTAGGTTGCACCCATGCGGATCGGACGGATCATCGGGCTGACGGTGCTTGCGCTGATCGTGGTCGGAGCCTCCTACGGCATCGCCCGTGTACTGGCTGCGGGCGAGGAGTCACGCGATCGGCAGGTCGCACTCGATCCCTTCTACGCGCCGCCCGACCCGATCCCCGCTGACCTCGGCACCGTGATCCGTCGAGAGCCACTCGATATCGACGTGCCCGGTGGACGCGCGGAACGCATCCTCTACGTCTCCGAGCGCCCGGACGGCACTCGAGCCGTCTCCGGCGGCATGATCTTCCTGCCTGATGCCCCGGCGCCCGCCGACGGCCGTCCAGTGGTCGCCTGGGAGCACGGCACGCTGGGCATGGGCGACGCCTGCGTGCCATCACGCTCGACCCATCCGACGGGCGACATGACCACCTGGCTCGGGCCGATGATGCGCCTGGGGTGGGTCGTCGTCGCCACGGACTACGTGGGTCTCGGCACGCCCGGCCCCAACCAGTACCTGATCGCCGAAGCCGAGGTGCGCGACGTCGTCAACGCGGTGCGAGCGGCCCAGGCGATCCCGGAGGCGCAGGCCGGCGATCGGTACGTGACGTTCGGGCACTCGCAGGGCGGGCACTCGTCCATCTGGACGGGACATCTGGGCCCTGAGTACGCACCCGAGCTGACCCTGCTGGGCGTAGCCGCGGCGGCGCCCGCACTCGACCTGCCGCAGATCGCCTCGGCTCAGTGGGACACCACCGTCGGCTGGGTGATCGGATCGGACCTCATCGAGTCCTGGCCGACGTACTACCCCGACCTGCCGGTCGAATCGATCCTGACGACCTCAGGTGCCGACGCACAGGCACGTCTGTCCGCCGAGTGCATCGGACAGTCCGCCCTCGAGGCCTCTGTGCGCGAGGCCTTCGGAGAGGGGTTCTTCGCCACCAACCCCAACGACCAGGCGGCCTGGCGCACCGCGCTGGCCGACCAGACCCCGGCGCCACTGCCCGACACAATGCCCGTCTTCATCGCGCAGGGAACGGCCGACCAGGTGGTGCTGCCCTGGCCGAACGCCATCGTCCAGAAGGCGTGGTGCGCCGCGGGCTCGGCCATCAGCGTCCTGTGGATGGGCGAGGTCAACCACCAGGACGCAGCCAAGGTCGCCGGCCCCACCGCGGTGGAGTGGATCGCCGATCGGTTCGCCGGACGCCCGGCCGGGCGCACATGCGACCTGCCGCCCCCGATTCCGGCTCGACCCCCGGCCGCGTCGGCGGCCGCATCGGCGTCCTAGTCCCCCTGGGGGCCGCCCTGTTCGGACAGCGCGGTCCGGCACTCGAGGATGAAGGCATCGCTCGCGTACTTCACCTGGTCCCAGACCGCAGGCGGGAGCTCGTCGGCCACGGAGCCGCCGGAGCGCCGGATCCCGACGATGGTGTCGGCGTATGCGGCGAGCGCGCGCGCTGCGTCCGCGAGCGGCTCCCATCGGTCGTCGCCCTCCGCTGCCGCATCGGCCAGTCGCGACCTCTCCCGCGCCGTGGTCGCCAGCTGCTCCAGCAGTGCCAGATCCGCCGCCTGTGGGTCGAAGTTGGGCGCCTCCGGTGCCGGATAGCGGCAGGACTCCTCCGCCAGCGCCAGGGCGGGCCCGGCAGTGTCGGAGCACCCGACGAGAGCGGCAGACAGCGCCAGCAGGCACGGGGCAACTCGTCGCATCACCCTCCAGCGCGTGCGACCAGTACCCCGCTGGCGCACCTCACCCACGGCGACGCGATCTCTTCTCCCGCACGCGCATCAGGATCCGGATCGGAGTGCCGACGAAGCCGAACTCCTCCCGCAGGCGACGCTCGATGAACCGCCGGTAGCCCGCCTCGAGGAACCCGGTCGTGAACAGGGCGAAGGTCGGCGGCCCGACCTGCACCTGGGCGCCGAAGAGGATCCGCGGCTGGCGTCCGCCGCGCAGGGGATGCGGATTGGCGTCCTGCAGCGCCTTCAGGAAGGCGTTCAGGCGCCCGGTCGAGATCCGCGTCTGCCACCCCTCGAGCGCCGTCTCGATGGCGGGCGTCAGACGCTCGATGTGACGCTTCGTCTTCGCGGAGATGTTCACGTGCGGAGCCCACGGCACCTGCACGAGATCGCGATCGATCTCGCGCTCGAGGTAGTGGCGGCGCTCCTCGTCGGTGAGGTCCCACTTGTTGTACGCGATGACCAGAGCACGACCCGCCTCGATCACCATCGAGATGATGCGGACGTCCTGCTCGCTGAGCGGCTCGGAGGCATCGACGAGCACGATGGCGACCTCAGCACGGTCGAGGGCAGCCTGTGTGCGCAGGGTGGCGTAGTACTCGTGCCCGCTGGACTCCTTCGACCGACGGCGGATGCCCGCGGTGTCGACGAACCACCACCACGTGCCCTTGAGCTCGATCAGCTCGTCGACCGGGTCCACCGTCGTGCCGGCCACGCTGTCGACCACGACCCGCTCGCCTCCCGCAAGGGCGTTCAGCAGCGATGACTTCCCGACGTTCGGTCGACCGAGCAGCGCCACGCGGCGTGGGCCACCCGCGCGGGACAGGCCGGAGCCCACCTCCGGCAGCATCGCGACGGCAGCGTCGAGCAGGTCACCGGCACGACGCCCCTGGAGGGCGGACACCGGATGCGGCTCCCCCAGGCCCAGCGACCACAGCGAGGCAGCCTCCATCTCGATGGCGGCGTCATCAGCCTTGTTGGCCACGAGGAGAACCGGCTTGCCCGAGCGCCGCAGGACCTCCACCACGGCCTCGTCAGTGTCGGTCGGCCCGACCTGGGCATCGACCACGAACATGACCGCATCCGCATCGGCGATCGCACGCTCCGCCTGCGCGGCGATCTGCGCGGCCATCCCCTTGACCTTGCGATCCCATCCTCCGGTGTCGATCAGCACGAACTGGCGACCGTTCCACTCCGCCTCGTAGGTCACGCGGTCGCGGGTCACGCCCGGCACGTCCTCCACGACGGCCTCGCGCCTCCCGATCATGCGGTTGACCAGCGTGGACTTGCCCACATTCGGTCGCCCCACGACAGCCAGCACCGGCAGACCGGAGTGCTCGCCCTCAGGCCTGGTCAGCTCCGCAAGCTCGGCCTCGATATCGCCGAACTCCAGGCGCGCAGCCGCGAGCGCCGCCTCCAGATCGACATCGTCGACTTCGTCGAACCCGTCGACTACGGCGTCAGGGCTTCCGGCGGCATCACCGACCGGCTCGTCGAACGTCTCGGCCACGCCGTCGTCGTCCGGCTCGTCGAACGCCACCCACTCGTCAGTCATGCCGGCTCCACATCCGTCGTCCTGCCCGTCGTCCTGCCCGTCACCTGCAACGCCCTCATCATGGTCGTCCCGAGCGGATCGCTGCCACGCGCTCGGCATCTGCCAAGACCTGCCGCACCTGCTCATCCACCGCCGTCCGTGTCGTGGCGCGCAGCGGGTCACCGGGAACGACCACCTCCACCGGCTCGAAGCAGTAGACATCGATCCGTGAGCGAGGACGCGGTGGATCCGTGGCCACCCGCCCCTCAGCACCGAGGAGCACCAGTGGAATGAGCGGTGCTCCCGTGACCGCGAGGAGATATGAGGGATCCACGAGCGACCCTGCCACGACCACCGCCCGCTCGTCGAGAACGGCCGCCCGCGCTGCGCGCTGGGCTGCCAGGGCGGCGCGGTCCGCCACCGGGATGACACCGGCCCGGGTCATCATTCCCTGGCGCAGCGCCGCCATCATCGCCGCGTTGGCGACGACGTGGACCGGACGCGGAGCCGCTGCGTGGATCACAGCACCGGCGAGTACGCCCTCGCTGCGGCACACGAGCACCGCGGGACCAGAGGTACCGGCATGGTGCATCCCATGAAGATGCAGCCGATAGGTCAGCCGCATGGCCGTCGATGCAAGGTTGCGGGCGTGAGCCGCTCCACTCCATGACGGCAGTTCCGTGACCGTCTCCGTCATGTTCGCGACAATCCGTCGACCAGGCCCACGAAGCGGTCGACGACGTCGTCGAGGGTCATGTCGGTGGTGTCGAGCACAACGGCATCGGGAGCCTGCGACAGCGGAGAGGCCTCCCGGCTGGAGTCCTTGGCATCCCGCTCACGCAGGGCAGTCTCAGTGGTCGCGACATCGACGCCGGACTTGCCGAGGCTTGCGTCCTGCAGGGCTCGGCGGCTCGCACGCACCCGGGGATCGGCGGTGATGAACACCTTCAGGTCGGCATCGGGCAGCACGACGGTCGTGATGTCGCGCCCCTCGACGATGATGCCCCGCCCTTCGTTGCGGGCCCGGTCGACCTCGGCACGTTGCAGGGCGACAAGCGCCTCGCGCACGCGTGGCACTGCACTCACCGCGCTCACCGCCGCGGTGACATCATCACCGCGGATGGGGCCGGCCACATCGATCGCCCCCACCTGGATCGTCGGTGCGGCTGGATCTGTTCCACTCACGATCTGCACGCCAGCCGACGCAAGGGCCACGGCATCGGGATCCTCGACGTTGACACCCTCATGCAGCATCGCCCACGTGATGGCGCGATACATGGCCCCGGTGTCGAGATAGCGGTAGCCCAGACGGCTCGCCACGGCCCGGCAGACACTGGACTTGCCCGACCCTGCTGGCCCGTCCACCGCGATCACCGACACCCCGGCAGCCTACTCACCCACGCACGAGCCCCCGATGCGTTCACCCACGCACGAGCCCCCGATGCGTTCACCCACGCACTTCGAACCCGCGCTCCCGCAGCACCCGCATCAGCACCTCGCCCGCATCCGGCCGCACGGACAGTCCGACCAGTCCGCTGGGACGACCCATGACGTGCTCGATCCGGACGTCCTCGAGGTTCACGTCAGCCTCGGCCGCCACCGTGAACAGCCGCCCGAGCTCACCAGGCCGGTCGGCGATCTGCACGAGCACCTCGCGGTAGGCCGAGGGGGCCGCGCCGTGCTTGCCCGGGATCCGGCCCTGACCGGTCACTCCCTGCGACAGCACACCCGACACCTCGCCGATCGCGGCACCGTCCCCTGCGTCCACGGCACGGAGCGCATCAGCGGTGCGCTGCAGCCGCACCGCCACCTCGTCGAGCACCTGTGCGACCGGACCTGCATTCGCCGTGAGGATGTCGGTCCACATGTCGACGTTCGAGGCGGCGATGCGCGTCATGTCGCGAAGTCCCTGCCCCGCGATACGCACCGCTTCATCGTCCGACTCGATCAGCTGGGCTGCCAGGGCACTGGACACCACCTGCGGGGTGTGCGACACCAGGGCCACCGCTGCATCGTGTTCGTGCATCGACATCTCAACCGGCATGGCTCCGGTGATCGTGATCAGCCGGTGAACACGTCGCACATGCTCGACATCGGACTCCGGCAGCGGTGTGACGACCCACAGTCGGTCATCCAGCAGGTTCGCGAGGGCGGCTGCCGCACCGGACCTTTCGCGACCGGCCATGGGGTGGCCGCCCACGAGGCGTCGCGGGTCCGCACCCTCGGCCACCGCGTCGCGCAGCACGGACTCCTTCACCGAGGTGACGTCCGTGATGGTCGCCTGCGGCCAGCGCCGGGACGCCTCGGCCAGGACGCTTCCAGCGAGAGCAGGTGGCACCGCGACGACGACGACGGCAGGCACGTCATCAGGATCGAGCGCGCGACCGGCCCCAAGCCTGACTGCCGTGTCGACACTGGCCGGATCCACATCACTGACGAGCACGTCGACGTCGGCACGGCGCAGGGCAAGGCCCACCGAGGTGCCGATCAGCCCAGACCCGATGATCAGCACCGGCTCCGGCAGGCCGAGCTCGGCGCCACCGGTCATTGAGCCAGGTCCTGTCGCAGAACCTCGGCGCCCCGCAGGTACACGTGCTGCACGGCACCCCGGGGCACGTCCATCTCCGCATGCACGAGCACCCGGATCGTGCGAGGGAGGGCACCGGCGATGTCCATCTCCTGCGCGCAGAGCAGCGGCACATCGACCAGGCCGAAGTCACGGGCTCCCGCAGCCGGGAATGCACTGGTCAGATCAGGTGTGCCCGTGAGGACGATGCTGACCAGAGTGTCGGTGCTGAGGCCGTTTCGCTCGAGGATCTCGCCGAGCAGTTCGCGCACAGCGACCCGCATCTCGTCGGCGTCGTCAGCCGTCAGGCAGGTCGCTCCCCGGATGCCGCGCATGGTCATGGCGCAGAGCGTACCGACCTCCTACAGGCCCACTGCCGTGTAGAGGGAGCGGAGCTCAGGACCGGTGATCTCGCGCAGCACGCCCGGGCGCTGCTGCCCCAGGTGGACGGGGCCGACCCGCGTGCGCACGAGGTCGGTGACGGGGTGCCCGACTGCGTCCAGCATGCGGCGCACGATCCGGTTGCGCCCCTCATGGATGACCATCTCGATCATGGCCCGGTCGGGCAGCTGCTGCAGCAGGCGTACCGAGTCGCACCGCGCCGGACCGTCCTCGAGGTCGACCCCTGCCTCCAGTTCGCGGAGCGCGGGCGGGCGGACCTGGCCGCGGACAGTGGCGACGTAGGTCTTGTCGACCTCGAAGGACGGATGGCCGAGCCGGTTGGCGAGCTCGCCGTCGTTGGTGAGGATCAGGAGGCCCTCGGTGTCGGCATCGAGGCGTCCGACGTGGAACAGGCGCTCGGTGCGCCCGGCCAGCCAGTCGCCCACGCACGGCCGACCCTCGTCGTCCGCCATGGTCGTGATGACGCCACGCGGCTTGTTGAAGGCGTAGACCGCGATGCCCGGCGCTGTCGGCACCCGCTCACCGTCGACCCTGATCACGGCGGATCGGGGATCGACGCGCATGCCCTGCTCGGTGACACGGCGGCCGTCGACCTCCACACGCCCCTGGTCGATCAGTGCCTCGCAGGCTCGCCGACTGCCGATTCCTGCCGCCGCGAGGACCTTCTGCAGGCGGACCAGGCCTGTGTCGTCGTCGGGAGGTGCACCGCGTCCCGTCATCGAGGTCAGTCGCTCACGTCGATGGTGCCCAGCACGTCCTCGAGATCGGACAGATCCGGCAGATGCTCCGCGAGGGGAGGCAGCTCGTCGAGGGACGACAGCCCCATGCGCTCGAGGAAATGCGATGTCGTGACGTACAGATGCGCACCCGACTCCCCATCGCTCCCCGCCTCGGCGATGAGACCACGACCGAGGAGGGTGCGGATGACGCCGTCGACGTTGACGCCGCGGACGGCACTGACCCGACCTCGGGTGATGGGCTGCCGGTAGGCGATGACGGCCAGGGTCTCCAGGGAGGCCTGGGTCAGGCGCGCCTGCTGGCCATCGAGCACGAAACGCTCGACGACACCGGAGCAGTCGGTGCGCGTGTAGTACCGCCACCCACCGGCCACCTCGCGCAGGTCGAAACCGCGCTGCTGGTCGGTGTATTCCGCCGCGAGGCGCCGGAGCTCGGACTCCACCAGGTCGGGCTGCTGCCGAACCGCCGCTGCCAGTTCCATGACGCTCATCGGCTCGTCGGCCAGCAGCAGTAGTGCCTCGAGGGCTGCAGCCACCGACGGTGCGCCCAGGGATCCCTCCTGCTCGCCGTCGACGTCCTCGTCGACCTCGGACGTGACCACGTCGGCCTCGACGTCACTCATCGCTGGCTTCCTTCCCTGCATCGTCGTCCCCGGCATCCACTTCCCCGGCATCGTCTTCACGATCGGCGTCTTCACGATCGGCGTCTTCACGATCGGCGTCGTCACGATCGACGTCGTCACCCTCGGTGTCCGCGTCCTGCGACGCCTGCTCACGGTCGACCTCGCGCTCGATGTCGAACTCGTCGGTGACCTCGACCTCGGCGTCGTCATCAGCGGTCCATCGGATGGTGAGGTCGCCGAGCGGGGTCAGCTGCTCGAAGGCCACCACCTGCTCGCGGTAAAGCTCCAGGAGCGCAAGGAAGCGCCCGATGACCAGGAGGGTGGTGTCGCAGTCCGAAACCAGTGAGCGGAAGGTCGACACCCGGTGCCGGCGCAGCCGCTCGATGAGGATGCCCGCCTGCTCCCGCACACTGACGCGCTGGACGTGGACATGGGAGATGGACACCTGCTCGATGGGCTTGGGGGCGAGCGCGCGGGCTGCCAGCGCCGCGAACTGATCGGGACCGATCTCGATCAGCACCTCAGGAAGCAGAGCCGCGAACTGCGGCTCCAGGCCCACCGTGCGCGGGAACCGGCGCGCCGCATGGGCCATGCGGTCGGCGAAGAGGGCCGACACCTCCTTGTAGGCGCGGTACTGCAGAAGGCGGGCGAACAGCAGGTCACGTGCCTCGAGGAGGGCGAGGTCCTCCTCGTCCTCCACCTCGCCGGAGGGCAGCAGGCGAGCCGCCTTGAGGTCGAGCAGGGTCGCGGCGACCACGAGGAACCCACTGGCCTCGTCCAGATCCCATTCCGAGCCCTGCGAACGGATGTAGGAGATGAACTCGTCGGTGACGAGATGCAGGGCCAGCTCGGTGACCTCGAGCTTGTGCTTGGAGATCAGCTGGAGCAGCAGGTCGAAGGGGCCCTCGAACTCACCGACCTTCACCGAGAATCCGGAGCGCTCCGCCGGAGCGTCCGCAGGTGCGGGGGTGTCCGGCACCGCTGCCTGCTCCTCGGCCACGGATTCGTCGGTCGACGACGTCACCGTGCGAGGACCTCCCGGGCGAGCTGCCGATAGGCGTCGGCCCCACTGCTGGACGGCGCGAACGTCGTGATGGGCTCTCCGGCGACCGCAGCATCGGGAAACTTGACCGTCCGGCTGATCACGGTCTGGAAGACCGCGTCACCGAAGGCCTGCTGCACCGTCTGCAGCACCTCTCGGCTGTGCAGGGTGCGGGGGTCGTACATGGTGGCGAGCACACCGATGATCTGCAGATCGGGATTGATCCTGCTGATGACCTTGTCGATGGTGTCCTTCAGGAGGGCCACGCCGCGGAGGGCGAAGTACTCGGTCTCCATGGGGATGATGACGCCCTGGCTGGCAGCGAGCGCATTGACGGTGAGCAGGCCGAGTGAGGGCTGGCAGTCGATCAGGACGACGTCGTACTCCCCCATGACGGGAGCGAGCACGCGGGCAAGGGCATGCTCACGACCGACCTCACTGACCAGCTGCACCTCCGCCGCCGAGAGATCGATGTTGCTGGGGAGCAGGTCGAGGTTCTCGACATCCGTCGCGAGGATGACGTCACCGATGTGGCAGTCCGGCTGGGTGAGCAGGTTGTAGACGGTGAGGTCGAGCTCGTAGGCATTGACCCCAAGCGCCACCGAGAGGGCGCCCTGCGGGTCGAAGTCGACCAGGAGCACCCGCCGGCCGTATCCCGCCAGGGCGGCCCCGAGGCTGACGGTCGAGGTGGTCTTGCCCACGCCACCCTTCTGGTTGACCATCGAGATGACGCGTGCGGGGCCATGCGAGGTCAGGGGCGCCGGCTCCGGGATGTCGACGGCGGGAGCGGGGAGGCCGGCGTCGTCGGAGTCAGCACCCGAGCCGCCCCTCTTGCCCGAGGGCGGCTGACCCTGCTCGTCCATGAGGTCCCCTCGCTGGGCTGGCTGATGTCGTGGTGGGGCCATCCGGACCCCTGCGTGAGCCTACCGGCCGTGGCGGGTCCGGGTCGGGAGCCCGGGCCGTCACCGGGCCCGCGGGTGGCTCTCGGCATAGACCTGCCGGAGCGTGTCGACCGACACCTGGGTGTAGATCTGCGTGGTGGTGACGGAGGCGTGTCCAAGGAGCTCCTGCACGACCCGGACGTCGGCGCCGTTCTGCAGCAGGTGCGTGGCGAAGCTGTGCCGCAGCGAGTGCGGGCTCACCCGGCCGGGCACCTCGGCCCGCTCCGCCGCGGCCCGCAGGATGCCGTAGGCGCTCTGCCGGGAGAGCGGACGTCCGAGGGAGTTCAGGAACAGTCGCGGCGTCCCGGTGCCGCGCACAGCGAACGCGGGGCGGCCCCGCACCAGATAGGCATCGACAGCCTCGGCGGCGAACCCGCCCAGCGGGAGCAGCCGCTGCTTGCTGCCCTTGCCGGTCACCAGCAGCGTTCGAGCATCGAGATCGACGTCATCGACGGCAAGGCCCACCGCTTCGGAGATCCGGGCCCCGGTGCCGTAGAGCAGCTCCAGCAGGGCCCGATCACGGACGCCCTCGGGAGTCGCCGGATCGCCCGCCTGGGCGATGATCGCGGTGACGTCCTCATAGGCCAGCGCCTTCGGCAGGCGCTGGGGAACCGATGGCGGCCGCACGTGCACCGCCGGATCGCCCGGCGCCATGCCCTCGCGTGCGACGAACCGGTGGAATGCCCGCACGCTGACGACTGTCCGGGCGGCGCTCGACGGGCGCAGGCCCGCAGAGGGCAGGCTGGCGGCGAAGTCGGCGACGTCGTTCTCCGTGATCGCCTCCAGCGCCACGATGCCGTGGTCAGCGCACCACGAGAGGTACCGCTCAAGGTCACGCCGATAGGCCTGAACGGTGTGCGGTGACAGTCCGCGCTCCACCTCGACGTGCGCGAGGTACCCCTGGACGGCGGTCACGAGCGAGCTCAGGCGAGGACCTCCGACACCGAGGTGTACGGAAGGTCGAACGCCTCGGCAACGGCCCCGTAGGTGATGCGCCCCGCATGCACGTTCAGCCCGAGGGCCAGAGCCGGGTCGTCGGTCAGTGCCCGCTGCCAGCCCTTGTCAGCCAGGGCGACGGCGTACGGGAGTGTCACGTTGGTGAGCGCATAGGTCGAGGTGTTCGGCACCGCCCCGGGCATGTTCGCCACGCAGTAGAACAGGGTGTCGTGCACGGGATACGTCGGGTCGGCGTGCGTCGTCGGGCGCGAATCCTCGAAGCACCCTCCTTGGTCGATCGCGATGTCGACGAGGACCGCGCCGGGCTTCATGCGCGACACAAGATCGTTCGAGACCAGCTTCGGCGCCTTGGCGCCATGGACGAGCACGGCGCCGATGACCATGTCCGCATCCCGACAGGCTCGCTCGATCTCGAACGCATTCGACGCGATCGTCTGCATGTGGCCCTGGTAGATCGCATCCACCTGCCGCAGTCGGGCCATGTTGGTGTCGAGGAGCAGGACCTCGGCCTGCATGCCGAGGGCGATGGCTGCCGCGTTCTGACCGGCGACACCGGCGCCGATCACGACCACCTTCGCTGCGTAGACGCCCGACACTCCACCCATGAGCACGCCGCGCCCGCCGTTCGCCCGCATGAGCGCCGTCGCACCCACCTGCGGCGCCAGGCGGCCCGCAACCTCGGACATCGGCGCCAGCAGGGGCAACGAGCCGTCCGGAAGCTCGACCGTCTCGTAGGCGATGGCCGTGACACCTCGCGCCGCGAGCTCCTCGGTGAGGACTCGGTCGGCCGCGAGATGCAGGTAGGTGAAGATCACCTGCCCGCTGCGCATGCGCGCGTATTCAGCGGCGATGGGCTCCTTGACCTTCAGGATCATGTCGGCGGAAGCCCACACGTCGTCCGCCGTGGGGAGCATCCGAGCACCCGCCGCAACGTAGTCCGCATCCGGGATCGAGGATCCGAGTCCGGCGGACTCCTCGATCAGCACCTCGTGCCCATGCCGGACCAGCTCCATCACTCCGGCCGGCGTGATCGCCACGCGGAACTCGTTGTTCTTGATCTCCTTGGGGATTCCAACCCTCATGCGTGCGCTCCCTGTCCTGGTCCCATGGCCCGACGAGGGGCAGGTGGACCTCCTCCTGCCAGCGTAGGTGGATCCCCCCGCTCCGTCCGGACATTGACGCTCACCGCGGCAGCCGGACGCGGCCCGAGGCCAGCAGCTCCTCGCGCGCGGTCCAGGGGGCATCCGCGGGACGCAGGGTCTGCCAGCCGCGGCGGCGAGCGGCACTCGCCGCGAGGATGCCCGCCGCAGCACTGGGACTCCCGAGCGACCCGGCGAGCACGAGGGCCTCGGCCTCGTCCAGGTCGACCCATGCGCGCGGCAGGTGCGCCTCCTCGGCCTCCCCCGTGTGCGGTCGACCGTCGGGGATCGGTCTGAGCCCACGGGCCAGGTAGATCCGGATGGCCTCGGACATGCCGCCCGGCGACAGGTAGAGGTCGAGCAGGACGTGCCAGTTCTCCGCCCGGTAGCCGGCCTCCTCGGCCAGTTCGCGCTCGGCCGTCTGCCGGCCTGTCTCGTCGACGGCGTCCATCAGGCCGGCCGGTGGCTCGAACAGGTACCGGCCCACGGGATGCCGGTACTGCCGGATGAGCAGGACGCGATCGGTGTCGTCGAGGGCGATGACGGCCACCGCGCCTGGATGGATGAGCACGTCGCGCCGCGCCGTGACGGGCCCGAAATCGACGTCCTCGCTGATCACCGACCAGATGCGGCCGTCGAAGACCGTGACGCGGTTGGCAGCCGGAAGCGGGTCGCCGGCGTCCTCTACCGGGCCGGTCCAGTCCTCACCCTCGCCCGGGGCACCGGACGCCTGAGGTCCGCGGGCGGGCGGGGTCATCCCTGCGCGAGCGCCTCACGCTCGCTGTCGACCCTCGCGAGGGCCGCACCGATGAGGCCGGCGAACAGGGGGTGCGCCTTCGTCGGTCGCGAGCGGAACTCCGGGTGGGCCTGCGTGCCCACGTAGTAGGGATGGACATCGGCCGGGAGCTCGACGAACTCGACCAGGCGGCCATCCGGTGATGTGCCGGAGAAGCGGAGCCCGGCGTCCTCGAGCTGCGGACGGTAGGCGTTGGCGACCTCGTAGCGGTGGCGGTGCCGCTCGTCGACGTAGGGCACGCCGTACGCCGCAGCCACCTGGGAGCCCTCGGCGAGCTTGGCCGGGTACAGGCCAAGCCGCATCGTCCCTCCCATGTCGCGATCCCCGGAGACGACGTCGCGCTGGTCGGCCATCGTCGAGACGACCGGATGCGGGGTGGACTCGTCGAACTCCAGGGAGTTGGCACCCTCGAGTCCGCACATCGTGCGGGCATACTCGATGACCATGCACTGAAGGCCGAGGCACAGGCCGAGCGTGGGCAGTGCATGCTCACGCGCATAGGTGAGCGCGCCGAGCTTGCCCTCGATGCCCCGCACGCCGAATCCGCCCGGCACGCAGATCCCGTCCAGATCGCTGAGGTTGCGCGCTGCACCCTCCGGTGTCGCACAGTCATCACTGGAGACCCAGCGGATGTTGACCCGGCAGTCATGATGGAAGCCACCCGCGCGGATCGCCTCCGTGACGGACAGATAGGCGTCGGGCAGGTCGATGTACTTGCCGACCAGACCGATCGTGACCTCGTGTCGGGGCTGGTGCACCCGGCGCAGCAGCTCATCCCACTGCGTCCAGTCGACATCGCGGAAGGGCAGGTCGAGGCGACGGATCACATAGGCATCGAGGCCCTCGCGATGCAGCACCTTGGGGATGTCATAGATGCTCGGTGCGTCGACCGCAGCAACCACGGCCTCGACGTCGACGTCGCACATGAGGGAGATCTTGCGCTTGATGCTCGATGGCACGTCGCGGTCAGCGCGCAGGACGATCGCATCAGGCTGGATGCCGATGCTGCGCAGCGACGCCACGGAGTGCTGCGTGGGCTTGGTCTTGAGCTCCCCGGAAGGGCCGATGTACGGCAGGAGGGAGACGTGGAGGAAGAAGACGTTGTCGCGGCCGACCTCGTGCCGGATCTGGCGCACTGCCTCGAGGAACGGCAGGGACTCGATGTCGCCGACCGTGCCGCCCACCTCGGTGATCACGACGTCGACATCAGGCCCGGCCATGCGCCGGATCCGCGACTTGATCTCGTTCGTGATGTGCGGGATGACCTGCACGGTGTCGCCGAGGTACTCCCCGCGCCGCTCCTTCGCGATGACGGTCGAGTACACCTGACCGGTCGTGACGTTGGCCGAGCCGTGGAGGTCGGTGTCGAGGAACCGCTCGTAGTGGCCGACATCGAGGTCGGTCTCGGCGCCATCGTCGGTGACGAAGACCTCACCGTGCTGGAACGGGTTCATCGTTCCCGGATCGACGTTGAGGTACGGATCCAGCTTCTGCATCGTCACGCGGAGACCGCGTGACTTGAGCAGGTTGCCGAGGGACGAGGCGGTGAGTCCCTTGCCCAGCGAGGAGGCGACGCCCCCGGTGACGAACAGGTGCTTGGTGGTCGCCTTGTCCATGGGCGGTCAGACTATCAGCGCGCAGGTGCGGGTCATGACGCCGCGCGCTCGGACTCGGCGAGTTGGAGCAGTTCGGACGCGTGCTCGGCTCCGGAGGCGCTGCCCTCGAGCCCGGACAGCATGCGCACGAGCTCGGCCACGCGCGCCTCACCCGTCACCTCCACCACGCTCGACCCGGTCACCTGGCCCGAGGGGTCCTTGGTGACCACGATGTGCACGTCGGCGAAGGCTGCCACCTGGGGCAGATGGGTGACGACGATGACCTGGGCCGACCGGGCGAGTCGGGCCAGCCGGCGCCCCACCTCCACCGCGACACGGCCGCCGATGCCGGCATCGACCTCGTCGAAGACGAAGGTCGGGGTGTCGTCCACGCCGGCGAGGACGACCTCGATGGCGAGCATCACCCTCGACAGTTCACCCCCGGAGGCCCCCGAGCCCAGCGGCCGGGGATCGCTGCCCGCATGGGGCGTCAGCAGGATCGCCACCTGGTCGGCCCCGGTCGCCGTGAACGCCGATTCGTCGTCGGTCGACACCACATCGATGACGACCTGCGCGTCAGGCATGGCGAGTTCGCGCAACTCGGCCGTCACCGAGGCCGCGAAGAGTTCGGCCGACTCCCTGCGCAACGCAGACAGGCGTCCGGCCCGCTGCTGCACCTCGCTGCGACCGGTGCGGATCTGCGCCTCCAGCTCCGCGAGCCGCTCCTCCGCGCCATCGACCGAGGCGACCGTCTCGGCGGCCTGCTTCCACCAGGCCAGGACGTCCTCGAGCTCGGGTCCGTAGCGCCGTTTGAGGGCACTGATCCGATGGCGCCGCTCCTCGACCTGCGCCTGCGCCTGCGGATCGGCCTCCATGCTGCCCGCGTAGGCCGCGACCTCCTCGATGAGGCCGTCGAGGAGTGCGATGGCCTGGGCAAGGGACCCGGCCAACTCGGTCGCACGCGGGTCCAGCGCGCCCGCCCGCTCCACGTGCCGATGGGCCTCCCGCAGGAGCGCACGCGCACTCGGCTGGTCGCGGTCACCGCCGCCCAGCGCCGCGTGCGCAGCGTCGACCTCGACCAGCAGATCCGTCGCGTTCGCCAGGACGATCGACTGCTCCTTGAGCACGGCGTCCTCGCCGGACTCGGGCGCCACCGCCTCGATCTCAGCGATGCCATGGCGAAGGAGCGCAGCCTCGCGCTCACGCTCCTGGCGTCGTTCGAGCACATCGGCGCGCTCACGCTGAGCGGCTCGAAGCCCAAGCAGCTCCTGCTCGAACTCCGCTCGCAGGCGCAGCACCTCAGCGCCGGCGAAGCGGTCGAGCAGGTCTCGCTGGCTCCGGGCGTCCTTCAGCGACAGCTGGTCGGACTGGCCGTGCACCGTCACGAGCGACTCCGTGAGCTCGCCGAGCGTCGAGGCCGGAACACTGCGGCCTCCGGCGAAGGCGCGGCTGCGACCCGATGCACTGACCGACCGGCCGAGAGTCACGACCCGCGTGTCGTCGCCGGGGTCACCGTTCGCGTCGACATCCCCTCCCACCGCGTCGATCGCCTCGGCGATGGACTCCGCGCGCGAACCGGAGAGCACCCAGCGGCCGTCGACGTCAGCGCGCTCGGCCCCCCGCCGCACCATCGCGGCGTCAGCCCGTCCACCCATCACCAGGCCCAACCCGCTCAGCACCATGGTCTTGCCCGCGCCCGTCTCGCCGGTGACCACCGTCAGACGGGGCCCGAACACGATGGTGGCGTCCTCGATCACACCGAGGGCCCGGATGCGGAGCTCGTCGATCATCCGCCCTCCGGGCGCCGCCCACGCCAGCCGTCGACCGGCAGCTCGAACTTCGCGACGAGACGGTCCGTGAAGGGCGCCTCGGTCAGCCGGGCGAACCGCACGGGGCGAGGGTCCTGCCGCACCTCGATGCGCAGTCCCCCGGCCACGTCGACGTTGCGACGGCCGTCCGCCGAGACGATCGCCGGGGAGCTCTCGCCGAGATCGAAGGCGACCACGCTCCGCGGCGACACCACCAGCGGCCGGGCGAAGAGCGCATGGGCGCTCAGCGGCACGACGAGCATGGCGGACACCTCCGGCCACACCACCGGACCCCCCGCCGAGAAGGCGTAGGCGGTCGAGCCAGTCGGGGATGCGCACACGACGCCGTCGCACCCCCACCGGGACAGCGGTCGACCGTCGACCTCGACCATCACGTCGATCATGCGCTCACGAGCACGCTTCTCAACGGCCACCTCGTTGACGGCCCACGTCTGGTGGACGACCTGGCCGTCGGCAAGGACACGGACGTCGAGGGTCATGCGCTCCTCGACCCCCCAGCGGCGCGCCAGGATGGCGTCGACGACCTCGTTCAGACTCTCCGGCTCGGCCTCCGCCAGAAAGCCGACATGACCGAGGTTGACGCCGAAGAGCGGCGCGCTGCCAGCGCGGGCACGCTCGGCGGCGCGCAGCACCGTGCCGTCACCCCCGAGCACCACCACGACGTCGACGTCGTCGGCCGCATGCTCGTCGGCCGCCACGACGTCGGCTCCCTCGAGTCGGGCATCCGCCTCCAGAGCCGCGGCGTCCTCGTCTGTGAGCAGGATGCGCACGCCGGCGGCCACAAGGGCACCAGCCACCTTGTCGAGGGCCGATCGCGCCTCCGGTGCTCGCGTGTTGACCACGAACAGCACACTGCGGGTGGTCGGCGTCGCCGTGGTCATGCAGGCCCCTCCCTCACAGCGCGGTCGATGGCGGCGACGAGATCGCCGGCGGTCAGGCTGACGGAGTCGAGCATTCCAGACGCACCAGCACCCGCACCCCGGTGCAGCCACAGGAAGTACTCGACATTGCCGCTGGGCCCGGGCAGCGGGCTCGCGACCACGCCCCGCACCTGCAGGCCACGGGCGGTGGCCGCCTCCGCGACCCCCAGCACGGCCCGAGACCGCAGGCTCGGATCCCGCACGACACCGTCACCGACCAGGTCGCGCCCGACCTCGAACTGCGGCTTGACCATCAGGAGCAGGTCTGCCCCCGGGAGCGCCACCTCGTCGAGGGCCGGCAGCACGACGCCGAGCGGAATGAAGGACAGGTCAGCGACGACGAGCGAGGGCCGGAAGGGCACGTCGCCCACCTTCAGCGTGCGCACGTTGGTGCGCTCGAGCACATGCACGCGGGGGTCCATCCGGACGGGCCAGGCCAGCTGGCCGTAGCCGACATCGACGGCGAGCACCCGGGCTGCACCGGCCTCCAGCAGCACCTGCGTGAATCCGCCCGTGGAGGCACCCGCGTCGAGACAGTCCCGGCCCGCGACCTCGACGAGCGGGAACGCGGCCAGGGCTCCGAGGAGCTTGTGGGCCCCGCGCGACACGTAGGTGTCGGCTCCGTCCTCGTCGACGACGACGGCATCTGCCGCGTCGACCTGGGTCGCGGGCTTGGTCGCCACCGTTCCCCTGACGCGCACGGCACCGGACTCGATCAGGGCACGGGCGTGGTCGCGTGAGCGAGCCATGTGCCGCCGGACGAGCTCGGCATCGAGGCGGCGGCGGACCATGGTGGGGTCAGGCGGACGTGTCGAGGTCGCTGAGGGTGCCACGCAGGCGCTGGTGGATGCCGTCGAAGACGGCCGCGTGCTGGTGCACATCGTCTGGGTCCAGGCGAGTGAGCTCGTCGAGCGCCTCGTCGACCCCCGGCTCCCCGGTCGGCTCCCACACCGGAAGCTCGAGGGACTCCACGACCTCCTCCAGGAGGAGCACACCCTCGGCCTCGTCGAGCTCCTCGACGACGGCGCTTCCGACGGTCACGTCGACGGTCTCGTCGACAGCGCTGCCGACCGTCTCGTCGATCGCATCGTCGCCCGAGCCCGGGGCTACCACGTCCTCACTCATGCACTCGCCTCCGGATCGACCAGGATCTTCTTCTTCTTGGGCTTGTCAGCCGGTGCGGACGACTCAGCCCGTGCGAACGACTCGGCCGGTGCGGACGACTCGACCGGTGCGGACGACTCGACCGGTGCGGACGACTCGGCCGGTGCCGGCTGCGGCGCCGCCGGAGCGGCCTCGGCAGCGGCCTTCATCTCGTGCACCTCGGCCTCCAGGCGCTGGACATGGCGACGCAGCGCCGCCAGTTCGTCCTCGCGCACGAAGCCCATGCGACCGACGGCCTTGTCCACCTCGGAACGGATGACCCCGGTCAGCAGCTCACGATTGTTTCGGCTCGTGGCGACGAGGTCATCGGCGAGCTCCTGGACCTGGCCCACCATGTCGGGGGCGGGGACGGCGCGGCTGGTCAAGGCGATGCCGGAGGCCAGGAGTCCGGAGACCACCTCCTTGGCCTTCGCGGTGGTGGCCTCGGTGATGCCCGTCGCCATCTGCACGTACGTGCGGAGGTCATCAAGCATGTCCATCACTCCCCGATCGTCCTCGAGCAGACCATCAATGCCCCCGGCGGGAGCGCTGGTCGCCACCGTACTCGGGCACCGTCGAGGCATCCACCGGACGGTTCATGCGACGACCGCGCTCACGACAGGCCCCAGGTCCACGGGGTGTCCGGCATCAGCCTGCTCCCACGCCAGGGCACACGCCGCGCGCAGGATGTCGACGCCGTTGCCAGCATGCACGACCACCAGCTTGTCGTTGCGCAGAGCCACCGTGGCTTCGCCGCAGCGCACGGCACGGGCATCGATGGCGTCCGGCACCACCTCCACCACATCGGGGTAACGCTCCAGCAGCACCCGCAGGTCGGCGCCGAGGAAGGTCGGCCGCTCGCTCGCCGGGGCACGCAGGATCTCCTCGGGCTCGGTGACTCCCGTCAGCACGAGCAGGGTCGGAATGCCGATGTTCCAGCCCGCGATGATGTCGGTGTCGAGCCGGTCGCCGATCATCAGCGGGCGCCGGGCCCCGCACCGGGCGATCGCCTCGCGGAGCAGCGGAGGCTCCGGCTTCCCGGCGACAGCGTCTGGTCCGCGTCCGGCGGCACCGGCCACGAGGGCGACCATCGCGCCGTTGCCCGGGGCAGCGCCACGCGGGGTCGGGAAGGTGCGGTCAGGATTCGTGGCGATCCAGGGCAATCCCGCCCGAACCGCGAAGGTGGCCTCCGCGAGGTCGCGCCACCCGAGGTCCGGCGAGAAGCCCTGCATGACGGCGACCGGCGCGTCATCCAGCGACGACACCGGGACGTAGCCGCGAGCGGTGAGTTCATCGGAGATGCCGGGACCCCCGATCACGAGAACCCGTGAGCCGGCGGGAACGATGTCGGCGAGAAGGGTGACCGCGGCCTGGGGCGAGGTGACGACCTCGTCGACAGTGCAGTCGATGCCGATGTCGCGCAGGTGCTGCGCCACGGTCTCGGGCATGCGGGCCGCATTGTTGGTGATGTAGGAGCAACGGACGCCATCGGCCCGCACCGCCCTTATCGCCTCCGCGGCGTGCGGCACCGCATGCGCACCGACGTACACGACTCCATCGAGGTCGAACAGCAGCGCGTCGAACTGGGCACCAAGGGCGCTCACGTCGGCACCGGTCCTTCCTCAGGCAGGCCCGCCTCAGCGCGGGCACTCAAGGTCGCCCGCACCTGGGTGAGTGCCTGCTGGTACTCGCGTCGATCCGGGCGCATCACCGCCGCCATGGCCAGGTGATCTCGTGCCGTCGGGAACCGCTGGAGTCGCCACAGCGCCATCCCGAGGCCGTAGTGCGCGTAGTCGTCGTCCGGTGAGCGCTCCACGAGATCGCCGAAGGCATCGGCCGCCTCGCCGAAGCGCCGAGCGTCGAACAGGGCCCGCGCCCAGGCCTCGAGCACCGACGGGGACTCCGGATCGCGGGAGTGCAGGCGTTCGAACACGACGGCGGCAGCATCGGCATTGCCCTGGGCCAGCAGGGCCTCCCCCCGACGGAACCACGAGTAGTCGTCGTCGGAGGAATCCGCGGGCCACCACTCCCCCTGCGGCGCACCGACGGAATCCACGGCGACATGGTCGCACGCTCAGGCACGACTCATGCGGACCACGTCGACTTCGAGGGCGCTGCCGAGGCCCGCCGGCGATCTCCAGAACCGTCGGCGCAGCGTTCCCTGGACCTCGACCAGGGTGCCGGGCTGGAGGCGGCCGACGGCAGTCCGCAGGCGTGCGGTGAAGGCCTGACAGGGAATCGCATCGACGGTGACGCGACTTCCCCGTACCCGTGGACGGTCGACGACGACGGTGAAGGTGGTGACCCTGTCGCCGCTGGGCAGCTCACGCTCGACGACGGCGCCCCCCAGGCGGCCGAGGATCGTGACGGAACTGCAGGTGGACGCCTCGGCGCTCTGTGTTCTGGTCATGACGACAGACTCCGGCCTCGTCCCTCCCCGTGCCAGGGGTGGCGACCGAACTGTGGACGACGAGCATGCCCGGTGCAGCTTGGGGACGACCGGATCACGGGGGAACGTGCACGATTCTGGAAGGTCGCCACGGTGCTGGCGGACGACGCCATACTGCGCTCATGTCCCAGAACATCGAGGACCTCGGCAACGACGTCTTCCACATCGACACCCGCATGGGTGGCTACGCGGGAATCACCTCCGGCTACCTGATCCGCAGCAGCAGGCCGTGCCTCATCGAGACAGGCACCGCGCGCAGCGCCAGCGTGGTCACGGCGGCCCTGGCCGAGCTCGGCGTCGGACCGGCCGATCTCGCGACCATCGTGGTGACGCACATCCACCTGGATCACGCCGGCGGTGTCGGTGACATCGCGGAGGCGTTCCCGCAGGCCCAGGTCGTTGTGCAGGAGAAGGGTGCCCGGCATCTGGTGGATCCCACCAAGCTCGTCGCGAGCGCCCATCGGGTCTTCGGGGACGACATGGACCGCCTGTTCGGCGACCTGCGACCCGTGCCGGCGGAGCGCCTGGTGTCGATAGCCGAGTCCGGCACCGTCGACCTCGGCGGCGGACGCCACCTGGAGGCCTTCCACAATCCCGGCCATGCCTCGCACCACGTCGGCCTGCTCGACTCCGTGTCCGGCGACCTGTACACGGGAGACGCGGCGGGCGTGTACGTCCCCGAGACTGCCGATGTGCGACCGTCCACGCCGCCACCGGACTTCGACCTGGACCTCACGCTGTCGTCACTGGCCCGCATGCGGGACGCCGGCGCGGATCGCCTGCTGTTCAGCCACTTCGGCCCCGTGACCGAGGTCGCCGACACCCTGGACCGCTCCCGCGAGGAACTGCTCATCTGGGTTGATCTCGTCCGTGCCGCCCGCACGGCGACGCCGGATCTGGACCACGCGATCGCGATGGTGCGAGAGCGCGACCGCGAACTCAACGCGGACTTCCACGCCGACCCGGATCGCGACCGCAAGTTCGAGGAGCTCTCGAGCGTGGCAGCCAACGTCACAGGAATCCTGCGCTGGCTGGACAAGACCGAGCCGACCTGACATTCGCGACCGGAGACCGCGCGAACGCCCCCGGGAACGCGCTCAAGTCAGGCCGCGGAACTGATCAGCACGATCCCGGCCATGGCGCAGGCGACGCCTGCGTACTGCACGGCCCGCAGCCGCTCAGCAAGGAACAGGGCCGCCAGGATGGCCGTCACCACCGGGTAGAGGGACCCCAGCATCGAGATGGTCGCCAGCAGCCCCATCGTCGTGGCCACTCCGAACATCACGTTGGCCCCGGCGTCCAGGACTCCGATGCCGATGATCGCCGGAGCATCGCGCCGCGTGGCCCCGCCCAGGCTGCGCACGGCGATGAGCACCACAGCGAAGATGACCGCGCTGGTGATGCGCATCGCGGTCATCGTCATCAGGGGGTCGTAGCTGCTGCCCTCCGCCATCGTGATGTACATGCCGCCGAAGGCCAGCGCGGCAAGACCGGAGAGGATCAGCGCCCGCGGTGATTCCGCCCCGGACAACTCGGGTCCGCTGGCCAGGACGACGCCGATCAGGGCAATGAGAATGCCCAGGATGGCCAGGCCACCCGGCGCCTCGCCCGACAGCAGTCCGAACGCCACGGGCACGATCACCGACATCGAGACCAGCGGTGACACGATGCCCATGGGCCCGATTGCCAGGGCGGAGTAGAAGGCCACCATGCCCACGGCGCCCAGGACACTCGATGCGATGGCCCACGGCCAGTACCCGAGCCCAGCACCCCAGGCGCCCGTCACCGTCGCCGCCACCGCCAGCGCGACGAGTCCGACGACCTGCGCAAGCCCGTAGACGGCCACGGGTGACGTCCGTCGGGAGATCACCCCACCAAGGAAGTCCGCGCTCCCCCACATCAGGCTCGAGCCGAGTGCGAGAAAGGGGCCCACGGCGCCAATCTAGGGGCCCCTCCTCACTTGCGACGGCGGGCCCGGGACGAGGCCCGGCGCCCTACCCCTCGGGGTCGAGCTCCTCCTCCGCGAAGGACAGGCCCGTCAACTCCTCGACGCGCTCAGCCGCGTCGGTCACTCCGTCGATGTCGGACTCGGCGGCCCGCAGCAGCCACGCGACCGACTCGTCGTCCCGGCCCGCCTGCGCGAGCAGCTCGGCTCGGGCGTACTCCAGGCGGGCCCGCGGGCCGCCTGCCGGCAGACGGGACAGATCCGGGGACTGCAGCAGGATCAGGGCCGCATCGACCTGGCCCAGATCGGCCCGTGCCCCCGCGGCGACCAGGGCCACCTCGACCCGGGTGGCGTCGTCGACGGTGCGCAGGTCGACCTCCTTGAGCAGCTCCAGCGCCCGACGTGGGCGGCCAAGTCCCCGCTCGCAGTCGGCCATCATCGGGACGTACTCGGCCGAGCCGGACATCCGCCGCACCGCACGCAGCTCGGCGATCGCCTCGGCGTAGTCCCCGGCCAGGTAGGCGACCACACCCGCCGCCTCCCGGACCACCGCGACCCGGCCTGCCCGGCGCCGCGCTGCGGCGATGTGCTCGCGCGCCAACGCGACGTCCTCGTCGACGAGAGCAGCATCCGCGGCGGCAAGGTGCCGGCCGACGATCTCAGCCAGGCCCTCGGGCAGGGTGCGCAGCTCGTTCTGCACAGCCGGATCGAGGTCGGCGACGGTGATCTCGTCCGGCACATGGGGCTCACGGATGCGCGGTGCATGGTCGACCGCGCGCTCCTCCCGACGGCGTCCACCGCCACGCTTCTCCCCGCCCGGAGTGCGTCCCGCGGGCGGCCGACGATCGCGCTCCCCGGACGGCTTGGAGCCCGGCTTGCCCGACGGCTTCGCCCCTGGCTTCCCGGACGGCTTGGAGCCCGGCTTGCCCGACGCCTTCGCCCCTGGCTTCCCGGACGGCTTGGAGCCCGGCTTGCCCGACGGCTTTCCACCGCCCTGGGGCCGACCGCTGGATCGCGGCCGATCAGGCTTCTCGCTCATGACGATCCCTCCACGCTGCATGATCCATGCCCGACAACAACAAAGGCCACCCCGGGGGGGTGGCCTTTGTCAAAGTATGTCCGGCGGCGTCCTACTCTCCCACGCAGTCACCCGCGCAGTACCATCGGCGCTGAGAGGCTTAGCTTCCGGGTTCGGAATGGAGCCGGGCG